>VOFC01006891.1_pt1 | contig 49788 bp, 66 predicted proteins | sample 5384161 | NCBI WGS metagenome assembly VOFC01 (sample SAMN12384722, study PRJNA508395) | human gut metagenome | isolation source: healthy gut B | host: Homo sapiens | reverse complement strand
CTATCGATGTTGAATCGCCTGCAATGCTTCCTGTACATTCTGTACCCCAACAAGACGAATCCCTTTACTTTTCCCACTGCATCAAGACAGACTTTGGGTAAAATACATGTCTCAAACCCAAGTTTTGCTGCTTCAGCCACTCTCTGTTCTGCCATGCTGACACCGCGCACTTCTCCACTTAATCCCACTTCTCCAAAACATATTGTCCGGTCATCGATAATCAGATCCAGTTTGCTTGACATAATCGCCAGCACAATTCCCAGATCAATTGCAGGCTCGTTCATGCGAATTCCACCTGCGATATTTACATAGGCATCGCAATCGGAAAGTTGCATTCCAATTCTTTTTTCCAGAACTGCCATAAGCAGATTGACCCTGTTAAAATCCGTGCCCGTTGCTGTACGACGCGGGTTATTGAAATAACTGTGACAGATCAACGCCTGGATTTCCAGTAAAATCGGACGTGTTCCCTCTATCGAGCATGCGACAACCGATCCTGATGCATCCTGTGGCTTTCCACTCAGCATTTACTCAGACGGATTCTCCACTTCCGCAAGACCTTCTGTGCGCAGTTCAAATACGCCAATTTCATTTGTGGAGCCAAATCGATTCTTCACGCCTCGCAAAATGCGGTAACTTTCGTGTCTGTCACCTTCAAAATACAACACCGTATCCACCATATGCTCCAGTAAACGCGGGCCTGCTACTACACCTTCCTTCGTCACATGTCCTACAATAAAAATAGAAATTCCAATCAATCTGCATAAGAACACCTGTTGATTCACGCACCTGCGACACGCTTCCCGGTGCAGATCCAACACTCTCATTATACATGGTCTGTATACTATCTATTATGACTATTTGGGGCTTTTTGCGTTCAATTACACTGCGAATTGTATCAAGATTTGTCTCACATAATAATTCCAGACTATCCGTAAAAGTACCAATACGTTCCGCACGTATCTTAATCTGGTGCAAGGATTCTTCTCCTGATACATATAGCACAGACAGATTCTGGTTCGATAGGTTTCCTGCATACCTGCAGTAATAGTGTTGACTTGCCAATACCCGGATCTCCTCCTACCAGAACAAGAGAACCACGCACGATTCCCCCCTCCCAGTACACGATCCAGTTCCTTTATAGAAGTACTTGTTCTTTCCTCGTCTTTTGCCGTAATTGCAGAGAGTGGAACAGGCTTCGCCTCAGTCGCTGGTTTGAGTTTACCGGAAGTACTAAGTGACTTCCGATCCACCAGTTCCTCAACGAAGGTATTCCACTCTTTGCATCCCGGACACTGTCCCATCCATTTTGCAGACTCGTATCCGCAATTCTGACAAAAAAAACGCACTCGTTTTTGTTTTTGCCATATATTATCTCTGCTCTACCTTAATTTCTACTGCATCTGTGCCTTCTAATTCAACGCTCATGCTTAATTTGCCACCAAGATTTGTCCTCATGGTTCCTGCAGACTTTCCATCAATGGTGATTTCATATTCGGTCTCTTCTGCAAGTTCAAGGGTAATCTGTGCATCCTCCGGTCCCTCTACGGTAAAGGATACTGTCTTCTCATCCTGCTTAAAATTTGTTACAGCGGTACCCGGTACAGACTCGTATACAAAAAGTCCGTTGCGCTCTAATTTGGTAATCTCCTTGAACGTCTTTACCTTATACATATCTCCATGAAATTCGTAATTGTCTAACTTTGCCTTTGCTCCCAAAGTATAATCTCCAAAGCTAATTGTTCCATCTGCCTCGGTACGAATTAATTCACTAATTGCAGCCATTATTTATCCTCCTGTGTATTAACTTTTTCTCAAAAATGGTTTCTTAAATTATAACACTCTTATGCTTTTGTGACAACGATTTCCTTGTTCTTTGTTGTAACAATTACATGATCCTGTGCATGGATATCTCCACGAATAATCGCCTCTGCCAATCGGTCTTCCACCTCATCCTGAAGCTTTCTGCGAAGCGGTCTTGCGCCGTATTTGCGATCGTAAGCTTCTTCGACAATATGCGCCTTTGCAGCATCCCGCACGGTAAGTTCAATCTGCAACTGATCCTTACATCTTTGCTGAAGTTCATGCACCATAATTGTTATGATCTGTTTCATATCCTCTTTGTTCAATGCACGAAATACAATGGTCTCGTCAATTCGGTTTAAGAACTCCGGCTTAAAGATTCTTTTTACCTCTTCCATGACATTATTCTTCATGCGCTCATGATCCTGTTTTTCATCTTCGTGCAGCAAATCCAAGCTTCTTCGGTGCAATGATAGACTGCGCCCCTGCATTACTTGTCATGATAATGATCGTGTTCTTGAAATCGACTTTTCTTCCCTGCGAATCCGTAATATGCCCATCGTCCAACACCTGCAATAAAATGTTAAACACATCCGGATGTGCCTTCTCAATCTCGTCAAATAAAATAACAGAAAACGGATTCCGTCTCACTTTTTCTGAAAGCTGTCCCCCATCCTCATGTCCTACATATCCTGGCGGTGATCCAATCATCTTTGAGACACTGTGCTTCTCCATGTACTCCGACATGTCAACCCGGATCATTGCGTCTTCATTACCAAATACAGCTTCTGCAAGTGCCTTGGATACTTCTGTTTTTCCAACACCTGTCGGTCCAAGGAATAAGAAAGAGCCAATTGGTCTCTTTGGGTCTTTTAATCCAACCCTGCCACGGCGTACAGCCTTCGCCACTGCAGATACAGCTTCTTCCTGACCAACGACACGTTTGTGCAAAGTCTCTTCTAATTTCTGCAAGCGCGCTGCTTCACTTTCTGTAAGTCTGCTCACCGGAATCTTTGTCCATCCGGCCACAACATCCGCAATCTCATTTTCTCCGACAACCGGAACTTTCCGCTTATTTGCGCGCTGGTTCTTCTTGTTCTGTTTTTCCCATTCAGAGGCCAGTTCCTCTTTGGTATTTTTTAACATGCGGGCTTTTTCGATGTCGCCCTCACGCAAAGCATCTTCAAGCAAAAGTTCTGTCTGATGCATTTCCTGCTTTAATCTGTTTAATTCGTCACTGCCTTTTTTTAGCACACCAAGCCTTGTCTTTGCTGCTGCTTCATCCATCAGATCAATTGCCTTATCCGGCAAAAAGCGATCATTAACATACCGGGCTGACAAATGCACCGCTGCCTCTAGGCCTTCGTCCGTAATTTCTACATTATGATGTCTTTCATACAGTGGACGAATACCTTTCAATATTTCGATTGATTCTTCTTCCGTTGGTTCATTGACCTGAACCGGCTGAAAACGGCGCTCTAATGCGGCATCTTTTTCAATATATTTCCGGTATTCTTCTATCGTTGTAGCGCCAATAACCTGCACTTCGCCCCTTGCCAGCGCCGGTTTTAAAATATTGGATGCATCCAATGCGCCCTCTGCGCCACCTGCACCTATAATGGTATGCAGCTCATCAATAAAAAGTAACACATTTCCGGCTTCCGTCACTTCGCTGATTACTTTCTTGATACGTTCCTCAAATTCTCCACGATATTTGGATTTTGCCACCATACCGGACATATCAAGGGAAACCAAACGCTTTCCTGCAACAATCTCCGGAACGGTTCCATTTGCGAGACTCTGTGCAATACCTTCTACGATTGCTGTCTTTCCCACACCAGGTTCTCCGATCAGGCACGGATTATTCTTGCCCCTGCGGCACAGAATCTGAATCACGCGTTCCGTCTCCTGCTGTCTTCCGATTACCGGGTCCAGCAGACCTTCCCGTGCCAGCTCCGTCAGGTCTCTGGAATACTGGTCCAGCGTCGGAGTTGATGAGGCAGCATTACCTCTTCCCCTCTGAATCTCATCACGAAATTTTGCCGGGTCTTCACCCATTGCCCCAAGAATATCAATAAACAATTTCTGTATGCTTGCCCCCATCGTATTCAAAAGCCTGCAGGCAGCACAATCTCCTTCTTTCATAATTGCAAGAAGTAAATGTTCTGTTCCGATCTCCTCACATCCAAAACGTTCTGCCATCTCAGATGCACGATCAAGGATTGCCTGCGTGCGCGGGGTGTATCCATCTCTGTCAAGTACTTCAATTTCTTCTCCAGCCGCAACAAGATCCTGAATCAGTTGTAACAGATTATCCAGTTGAATATTATTTGCTGTAAGTACTTCTGCAGCAACACCTGTTCCTTCTTTTAACAAGCCTGCAAGAATGTGTTCAGATCCCACATAATTGCAGTTCATTGATTTTGACAGGCGGTTTGCATAATTCATTGCTTTTTTTCGCCTTATCTGTATATGGTCTCACTTTTTTAAGCCTCCTATAAATCAATAAATTCTATTCCACTTTCTTCTTCCGCAGAAGACTTTTTTCTTTCTACCAAAAAATGATGTTTTTTGGGTTTCTTCTTAGGAATTTCATTTTCCCATTCTTCCTCATCATCTGATTCTTCAGAATCAGCTTCTTCCGTCTCTGTCTCTTCCGATAGATTTTCATTTGGAATCGATTTTGTATCTCCCCAGCCATCCGGTTCGTCTTCCTTCACGACATCTTCACTGTTTGTTTCCAGTGTATCGGAATCATCTTCCGCATTTTCTTCATCATCAAAGTCATCAAAGTCATCAAATTCATCAAATTCCTCTTCTTCCGGATGTTCCAGACGATTTCTGCGAGAGAGGACAAGTATTACGATCACAATAAGAAGGAACAGCACAACAATCAGAAACGCCCAGAAAATCATACGGTTCTGGCTTTCTAATTTCTGTACATCCCCGCTCTGTGCCTCTGTGCCCGAACCTGAATCTCTTCTCTGTCCGCCTCACTGTTTCCAAGATAACGCATATAAGTGCGTTCGTTCACATCATAGAGATACCAGCCATAATTTCCTTCATTGTTTACGGCATAGACCAGACAAACACCTTTGTCTTTGCCATAATAGTATGCACCAATGCTTCCTTTGCCTTCAATATCGAGTGTCCCGGCCTTATAACCTGCCGGAAGTGTTGTCTCATCCGCATCCGGAACGACAACAATATAGCCGAACTCGGACGAAAAGCTCACATACGGGTACGCCTCGTACGGTGCACTGTCCATTACCATATACAATGCTCCGTTTTCTTTATTTTCATCCACAAGATAAAGCAGACAGATCTGGCTGCCGATTTTGTCATTGTATAAATACGGGTAGTCTTTTTCCCAGAGTTTCATGGTTCCCTGTTCGAAATCCTGTGGAACGGCATCCTCAGGAATCGAAGTTGCCGGATATAATTTTTGTCCGTTTATTTCATAATATTGCTGGCTTAAATCACCATCCTGCTGTTCGTCTTTCTCCGAATCCTTCTGTTTGTCATCATCTCCCGCTGCTTTTCGTGTCACATTTACCACATAAGTAGCAGTCACTCCGTTCTCCGCTTTGACGACAATCTGGATTTTGTTGGAGCCAACAACAAGTTTTTCCCCGCCTTTTACAGATTCCACCGTTGCATTTTCATTGTTTGCCTTTGCACTTACCACAACGGATGTCACATTATTTTCAACTTCTGCCGTATAATTGGTAATATTATATTTAAAAGCCGGTGAAAGCTTTCCTGCCGATAAAGTAAGTGAGGAAAGGGAATTATCCGAAGATTTATTGGCATTATCCCCATTCTCTTCATCATCACCTGTTTCATTCTTTATGTTTACGGATGCACTTGCACCTGTGACGCTGACACGATCCCCTTCCTGATTTCCTGCAATTGGAGCAGCGGCTGAAAAGGTTGCTTTACCAGATGATTTTGCCTGAAAAGTTACGGTACCAACCGAACGTTTATTGGAACTTCCATAACTTCCGATTGTCATAGAAACCGTTCCCGCATTCGCACTTGCGGTATCGGATGCCGACGAATATGTAAGTAAATCCGTTGGATACGTCAAATTAACCGTTGCCGAAACACCAGCCGGTACGGTTACAGATACTGTAATGGTGTCTCCGATTTTGACCGTAGTGTCACTCAACGCAATGTACAGATTATCTGCTTTTTGCCTCTATATCCGGAACCAAAAGGCAGCCAAACAATAAAACAATTGCCATCATATTGGTCAGAAATCTCATCGTAATTTTCCGGTTATGTTTTCTTTGATTGCCCCTGTTTGTTTTCCGTTGTGCTTTTATCGAATTCATTCTGCTACACATACCTTTCTTCTACTTGCTTTTATTACTGTTTTATGGTGCTTAGGCCCAATGCGTGACGGTTGATGTAAATCATATCCAACACATTCAGACCATCCCCTTGTGGTTTGCATCGGCTGCCACCAGATAGGTTCCGGACAATTTATCCAATCCAAGAATATGACGATTGACTTTTTATCATATCCAGGACATTGATTTCCCCATCTCCATTAACATCACCATAAATCACAACTTTGTAGGAAGTTTTCTTCTTGTTGTTTACATATACTTTGACTTTGTTTCCGGTCGCTACCAGTCCCTGATTTTGTTTGCCATCCGTTCCGACAAGCTTTGCGGTTCCTCCGTCTACGGAAAGTCCTGCCAGGAAATCTGCCGCCCTGGTTCCCGGTACAATTCCGGTAATATATTTATCACCCACAGTATATTTTGCAGATGAAAGCGTTCCAGTCGGTTTTGCCGCCTCTTTCCGTACAACAGTAAGTTTGTATGTACGCGTGGATCCGCTTCCTGATTTGCATTTGACATTGATGATATTTGTTCCCACGCTCAGTTTTTTGGTTCCTGTTCCTGTAATCGTGGAAGTTGCAGCCACTGCTGTCGCATTTACAGAAATAGAAGAAACCGTGTTTTCAACAACCATTGAATATTTTGTTGTAGCACTCTTAAATCCAGGTGTCAGGCTTTGTCCTGCCACGGCAATATTCTTCAGATAATTATTTGGATTGCCCGTCGCTGTGAATGTCACTGCGGATGACGGCATGGATTTGTACACCGGAATTCGAAAACAAATGCCTGCTGCTTGTCCGTATAACCCTGTCCAAGCTTTCGTCCTTCCGTATAAGCAGCTGTCAGATTGCTCATGTACTGATGTCCATACAGATTCTTTGCATTGACCACATTAAATTTCTGAAAATATAATGTATCCTGTCCCACCGCAATATAATTCTTTTGCAAGAAGCTGTGAACCACCGAGCAATGCTTTATAACGCGTATTCCATCCTGCTTTCTTCGCATAGGCAAGTCCATTCCGGATAACCAGTGTAGAGGTCACTCCGGCGGCTCCGACATTGAAATAATTAAAATATCCCTCATACCCTTTGTATGTTCCTGAAATGAGAGAACTTGTTCCATTTAACCCCTGTTCCTGCCGCACACGGGATGCCAGATGATACGGACTGACACCGGTAAGTTCGCCGATTTTCATAAATGAGTCCGCATAATTGAGCGTTGTCTTATCCGCATCTTTCACTGTCTTTGCCATAAATGTTCCGGAAAGTATTGCATTCACTCCGGATTTTGTCTGTGATTTATTAAAACTCAGACTTTCGAACTGAAATATATCTGTCTCGTTCAAAAAATTTCTCGGATCCATATAATAAGCAATGTATCCTGAATTCGCCGCAACCCAGTTCGATCCATCGTAGATTGTCCATGTATTTGTATTCCAGTCATACGCCCCGGCTGCAGTAGATTTTCTTGCATCGTCTACGCTTTTGGGAACCAGATTGACACCATTTACACTCTCTTTGGTGATCACAGTCCCCCAATCAAGTCCGGTATCTACAGCTTCAAACTTCCATTGCGGGTACTGCTTGTGAAGTTGCGTAAGTCCGGTTATATAGCTGTCTGGAAATCCTGCCGCCTTCATTTCCGTAGAAAAAGCGGCATTTGTTGCTGCCTTTGCAACATCTATATCCGAAAAAGACCTCCGCCTGAAATCAGTATCGTGCAGCTTAACACAATACTCAGCAAGCGCTTTCTTTTGTTTTTCATATTTGTGCATACCCCTTTCAAGACATAATATGCTAGTTTTCATTATATAAAACTTTACATAGCCAGTCAATCAAAATATAGGGGCACAAACGGCACAGATACTGTATTTAGTGCTTTTTGCGTGTCATGCTTTTCCAAACAAGGACCCCAAAAATTCCTCCGGACAGGCCACTTGTCATACCAATCAGATTTCGGATTCCCACATCCATAATTTCAATATTTACTAGTCCTCCGATAAACGCAAGCGTTCCGATTGCCGCCATCACTGAAATAATTGCAAGGATCAGTAATGTTTCTTTGTCTAAATGACTGTTTTTCCATACGTGATGATTCATAATATGTCTCTCCTTCTTTCTCTTTGTTTGTTCCATTTTCTGATAAGAGAATTGTCGCAAATATGGTGAGACATAAAAAGGACACCTCTCATACAGGTGTCCTTCACATGATCATTTAATCCTCATACTCCGTTTCTCCGACTTCCGTCCAGTCACTGATTTCGTATTCATTTCCATCTTCATCTGTAATTGTCATACCGTCTTCCGTATTGTACATCTGCGCATCGTCCGGACTGCTGTAATCCTTTCCCGATGTTACGATTGCCACAATAATTACCGCTACGATTACCACCACAGCTCCGATAATCAGAAATTTGTTTGCTTTGTTGTCCATTACTTCTTCTCCTTGGCTTTAATTATTTTTCTTTGTATTTTTGCAATTGCTCTCTTTTACAATATAATGAGGTCTATGCTTTACCTCCATGTAAGTCTTTGCAATATACTGCCCCATAATTCCCATGCAGAACAACTCTATACCGCCAATAAATGTGATGATACACACCAGTGACGGCCATCCTGCCACCGGATCACCAAACACAAGCGCACGGATCACCTCGACGATAATAGCAATAAACGAAACAATGGTAAGGATCATTCCAAGATAAGAGGATATCTGAAGCGGCGTATTGGAAAAGTTTATAATGCCATCGATCGAATATCGCACCAGTTTCCAAAAACTCCACTTTGTCTCTCCGGCTGAGCGTTCTACATTCTCAAACTCCAGCCATCTGGTCTCATAACCTACCCAGGCAAATATACCTTTGGAGAAGCGATTATATTCGCTGACGGAGAGTATCGAATCCACCATTGCTCTGCTCATCAGACGATAGTCTCTTGCCCCATCTGCAATATCAATGTTTGACAGCCGGCGCATCAGCTTGTAAAAACAACGGGCAAAAAATGAACGGATCGGCGGTTCGCCTTTGCGGTTGACACGCCGCGTTGCCACATTGTCGCAATCCTGACTTTCTATCACGGCAAGCATCTGTGGCAGCAAAGACGGCGGATCCTGTAAATCTGCGTCCATCGTCGCAATATAATCGCCATCAGCATTTGATAATCCTGCATATAAAGCAGCTTCTTTTCCAAAATTTCTGGAAAACGAAACATAGCGCACTCTATCGTCTGCTGTTGCAAGCCTTTGAATTTCCTGCAACGTATTGTCTTTCGAACCGTCGTTGACAAACAGATACTCAAATTCGTAGTCCTTTATCGTATCTGTGACCCGATTCAGTTCCTGATATAAAATCTCCAAAGATTCCTGTTCGTTATACATTGGAACAACAATACTTACTTTCCCCTTACTCATGCAATTCTCTCTTTCTGCTTATTCCTGTTCTTACACATGCACTGATAAGAAACAATATAACTGCCCCCAGACTGATGCCGGCTCCCACCTTCAGTCCAGGCGTTGTGTAACAGAGTTTTTATCGTATAACTGCCTTTTTCCAGATGCACCCCGACAAGCGCATCTGCAAGTGGTTCGATTTCTGTCTCTTTTCCATCCACATACAGCGTCCATCCTTCATCCGCCGGAACCGATAAAATCAGTCTTCCCGCGTTCTGTACCTGAATTTTTCCTTCGATCTTACGGTCTGTCATATCCGTAAGCTGCATGGTCTGTGTATTCAAAGTATCAAACGCCTGCTGCACGACTTTTTCATTTAACTGGTACACCTGAAATTCAATACTTTCCATATTGGAGTTAAGGATGTGTATTTCATCTCCGGCTTTACACTCTCCCAGTTCGATCAGATAACGATGGGATGTCTTCGAATACTGCTTTGTCCATCCATCGCTGCGGTTTACCGTCAACGTATCAGAAGTGCAACTTATATAATCCGCATAATAATATCCATCTTCTGCAATATCAATTGTTGTATCTCCCGCATTCGCATCGGTGACGCACGTCGCCGGGTAAAAGCATCTGCCCCTCCGCACCAAGTGCAGATGTCAGGGAATTGAGTGATGCCATACGGTCCGCAGTCGATGAAGTCCAATTTGCAATCGCCTGCTCATCCATAACAAAACCAAGCGGAAGGCTGTAATTGTTGCGATACAGGAAACTGCTTCCACTGCCACCGATCAATGTACGATATGGACTTTCTTCCAAAGCACTGTCTGACAGCATATATTTTACAGAAAAAAGTGAGGAAGAAAGTGGTGTGGCTCCATTATAACAATAGAAGTTTTTGCCGCCTTCCATAAACAGGCTCTGGAACAGATGGCTCACATCAAGATTCATCAGGGAAGAAAAAATCGTTGCGGACGCATACCCATATAATGAATCATCATTCTTTGTCTTACGTTCCGTATCTTCCACACGGTAAAATCCGCTGCCTGTCTCTTCGTTATCTTCTTTTGCAGTCTTCAACAGATTCTCGTAGTCCGTCTGTTTTTCAGTATATGCGACACGACTTGTAGTGCCAAATCCGTGGCCGCCATATTGATAGCAAGTTCAGCCACTGCAACAAAAACTGCAAACTGCGCAAATGCCAGACGCTTTTTCTTTCCTGTTATTTTTTTGTAAGAACAAATGTTACTGCATAGACACATATAAACAATGCCGTAATCACTAGTGAAACAGGCTCAGTCACCGTCTCATCTCCGTACCAGCCAGAGAGAAGAAGCAGCATCATAGACACAATCGCCGCCACAGCAATATGCCAGATTTTTGTGCCTTTTCGTTTTCGAACGGCCGCAAATCCCATCGACAGAAGGACAAAGCTATATAAAAATGACTGTCTTCCCGGTAAAGCCTGCGGAAAATGCATGCCATGCCAGATATAATCTAATTGATTTTCCGCAAAACTGACCAGGAAAAACGCAAGCATCGCTATGCGCGGGACTTTTTCTTTCCAGGAAATCCGCCGGTTCAATACATAAATCCATACGAGGAATAGAGAGAATGCTCCGGCATACAGATTCGGCCAGTGGTCATTTCCTGTGTATACACTCGTGACTGCCGCACCTCTTCCAAGTTCTGCCAGAATATTGAAATAAAATTCGGCGGTCTTTGGAAAACCGCCCTCCGCCGATCCTGAAACACTTAACACAGCAATCTCCGGAAGAAGCAGGATCGCAGAACTTGCGCCGGCAAGAAGCGAGTACCACCCGAACCGGAGTATTGCCCCCGCCTTTTCCTTTCTTCTGGGAAAAGAACAATAATACAAAAGCAAATACCAGAAAAATGCAGATCATAATGGATATATAGTAATTACAGAAGATGCACAAAGCGAGCGTAATATAATACAGGCCTGCTTTTTTTCTCCTGCACGAGTCTTTCCAGTCCGATCATGATCAGCGGAAACAGCGCAATGCAGTCCATCCACATAATATCCCAACTGTATGCTGCCACAAATCCCGACAGTGCATATGCAGTCGAAAATACAATTGCCGGAATCACCTGATTTTTTTATGCATCCGTCCATCTTTTCCGACAAGCTTATAATGATGACGGATATACAGGAAAAAGGAGTCCGCTTGCCGAAATTTTCAGTATGATCAAAAGTGTCATAAATTCGATCACATGGCTTTTCGGACAAAGCAGAATCAGAAAGTTCAGCGGACTTGCCAGATAGTAGGCATACAGCGAAACAAAATCAGATCCCAGTCCAAGATTCCAGGAATACTGCAGGCTGCCGCCACTCTGAAGTTTATTTAGAAACTCTGTAAAAAAGGACAGTACTGGTGATACATATCAATGTGCAAAATACAGTTGTCGCCAAACGGATACACACCATTTCCAATGCATATGATCACACAAATGAAAAATGGCAGTCCAAATGCAGCTATATATGGAAAAGCTTTGCTTTGCGCAAAACGCTTCATCTGATTCATTATTTATTCCTCTCAAACAAATTATAATACTGCAGCTTCCGATACGTTAACAGTGCATCCTTGTTTGCGCCGATGTTCTCTGTGCTGCCTGCGGCAGAAAGTACCGGATACGTATTGCTCAGCTCCAGAAAGTAATTCTGATAAGCACTCGTCGGAACGCCTGCTGCTTTCAGAACCTGCGCTGACAGATAATTCAGACTTGTATTCTGGTCGCTTGCTTCCCCAATATCATAATTGGCCCATACAAGATACGGCACCTGATATCTTTTCTTCTGCTGCTCACTGTTCATATCGGAAGGATCAACACCGCTTGCCATCTCAATCTGGTTTGCCACTGCGTCACTCGGCTGATGATCGCCAAAGAAAACGATCACTGTCTTTTCGTCTACCTTTGAGAAGTAGGAAACTAGATCTTCCAAAGCAGCATCCGTCTTATGAATCAGTGACAGATACTGATTCAAAGCATCACTGTTGTACTGTGCCTGTATATCATTTTCAAAGTTCGGATACACATCCGTATAACCACCGTGATTCTGCATCGTAACATTAAATATAAATGCCGGTTTGCCCGCTTCTTTATTTTCATAGGTGTCGATGATATGCTGCATATCAGAGGCATCACTGATATATTTCCGCACATAAGACACATTCGTATAATCCTCGATAAAGTCCATATGTTCAAAGCCCAAAAGCGGATATACGCGTTCTCTGTCCCATCCGTTTGCATAATACGGATGCTGCGCGTAGGTCGCATACCCAAGGCTTTTCAGATAGCTTGCAAGGGATGGGGTATCCTGTTTTATATACTGCTGGTATGCAATACTTCCGGACGGCAAAAAATGCCATCGTATCGCCGGTTAAAAATTCGAATTCGAATTTGCTGTATTTCCGCCACACACAGATACCTGTGCATATCCGGTAATCGTATTTTTCTGTCCCTGCTGCATCTTGTGCATAAACGGCATATAATCTTCATTCGTCTGCAAATCGCCAAGAACTGCCAGATCCGAAAAAGCTTCATCCATGATTACAATAATATTCGGAAGATCCTGCGTATCCTGCTTTGTATCTTCTGTCTTTTCATAACTTTCCAATGTCTTCTTCGCATCTTCTGCACTGTATCCCTGTGGTTTATCTACCACAACATACGCCAGGTTCATGGCAAATGTCACCGCCATACCATTGACTTCTGTCATATATGCCGGTGTAAACAAAAAAGGATACAGATAATGTTTTGTCTGAAAATCCTCTTTCTGTAATGTATTTACGAAAAGGCAGGTCACTAAAACACTGACCAATAATGTGCCAAGTCTCACTTGCAGTTTGATTTTCGGTGCTTTTTTCAAAAACGTGACAAAACAATCGCTGCAATAAAAATAAGTGTTACGATCACCATGCGCAAATCAGGCGTAAAATCATAATTTTCCGCCACACTGGTCGCTGTCCGCACAGAAAAAATGTCCCACGGCACAAACGGAGTTGAACGAAACTTCATCACATAATGATTGGTAATTCCAAATGCCATAGCAATTCCAAGTATCACACGGGCCGCTGCGCACATATGCCCAATTGCCAGGTATATAATCCATGCCAGCAGTTCAAAGATAAAAATATTAAAAAACTGTGCTTCCGTTCGGACTTCCAGCAATGCATTGTGTTCATATGCTTCCATCAAATAAAATATGCCGACCGGCAACAATGCATATACAACAAAATACAAAGCCCGCTGTATTTTTTTACGTTCTAATTCCATGATACTTCTTTCTATCGCAAGGTATATCTTTTCTAAAATTTATAACAATTAAAAAAAGGTGCGATAAACTCCTTCCAGACATAGTCTGTTTGAATTTTATCACACCTTGTTTGTTTTTTGAATGAAATTCACATTTTTTTCATGAATCAAAGCCAGCTTCTAATAATTCGACAAAACCAGACGATCCTTGTACACACGATCCATGGAATCAATGACTCTTCGAGCCTGACCATAACGTCTTGGATTAATGGTGATTACCCACAGTGTATCTGCACCTTTGTATGCTTCTCTTTTAAAAAAAGGAATCTTCTTACTGTTCTTTGTAAATGGAATGTGCTGCTCCAAAAGCACCTCTGCCGCCTGATTACCGACACGCGCATTTGTCGTACGACATAGTTCCACATCGTTATCCTTATAGTTTCCAAGTTTCATCGTCATCTTCTGTCTCTACCTCCGTCTTTTATTTTACTTTTACCTGAATCTGCTTTCCCAGTCCGCCTGCCACTTTCACAAGGAAATCCAGACTTGGATTATATCTTCCGCTCTCCAATCTGGAAATATTGGATTTCTTCGTTCCCACACGGTCCGCCAGTAATTCCTGCGTCATCCCCTGTGACTTGCGGACTTCACGAAGCTGCTGCGCAACTTCTTCCCTCGTTGCATTTGTTCCTTCCATTTTTCCTCCCTGTTCATTTAAACATCCACCCAAACATTTACTAATCTTTTTCCAAGTTATCATATATGATAACTTTTGTCAAACGAAAAGGAATGCAGAAACTTTTGCTTGCATTCCATCGTATCTTATGCTAATATAATATTTGTTCGCGCCGGCATGTCGGAATTGGCAGACGAGGCAGACTCAAAATCTGTTGATGGCAACATCGTGTGGGTTCAAGGTCACAGTTCTCACAGAGTGAGCCTACCACATCATATGTATGGTCACAAGGTGCATCCTCCTTGCCGAGCACTGTGATATGATGATACGTCCCATCTCTGTGTAAATAGCCACATCGCCCATTCCTGCCGGTACCAAAACCTCATCGTACACCTTATGTACACCGGCGCCGATAACTGATATATCGTTTGGTGTCTGATCCGGCTTATAAGCCACACCAACTCCACCTGAAAGATTTACAAATCTAATATCGCAGCCGGTCTCATTTTTAAGCTCAACAACCAGCTCAAAAAGCTCCTTTGCAAGCTGTGGATAATACTCGTTGGTTACTGTATTGCTTGCCAGGAATGCATGCACGCCAAAGTATTTAGCGCCTTTTGACTTAAGAATTTTGAATGCCTCAAAAAGCTGTTCCTTTGTCATTCCATACTTGGAGTCTCCCGGATTGTCCATGATACCGTTACAGTGTGAACACTCCAGCCCGGATTATATCTGCAGCTTATTGTCTCCGGAATATGTCCGATTGTTTCCTCCAAAAAATCAATATGTGTGAAATCATCGAGATTGATGATAGCACCATCTCCTCATTTTCCACCTCATCCGGCATAATTTCTTCTAAAGCTTTCATGCTCAGGCTGACACGATTATCGTTTGTGTTGATAATTTTTGCCTTTACTTTCTGTCCTTCTTTTAATACTTCATGCACGGAACCGATGCGTTTCTGGCATATCTGAGAGATGTGTACCAGTCCGCTGATTCCATTTCCAAGATTAATAAAAGCGCCATATGGCATAATGGATTCTACAGTTCCCTCTACAACCGTTCCCGGAACAAGCATTGCAATACGATGGTTGCGCTCTTCTTCCTGTTGCTTTCTTGCCACGACTTTTCCAGATAAAACCAGTTTATTTTTCTCTTTATCCACATTGATGACTTCTACCGGCACTTCTTTTCCAATCCACTTGTCGGTATCTTCCACATAATCTGTAGAAAGCTGTGATGCCGGAATGAATGCACGGATTCCCTCTAAGAAGGTAACAACACCGCTTGGTACACTCTCTTTGATGCGAACATTCACAACAGTCTCGTTCTCCATCATTTCTGCCAGCTTATCCCATGCCAGCACATCATTTGCTTCTTTCTTTGAAAGTTCAATGTTGCCGTTTCCATCATCCACTTTGATCACGGTTGCCTCAATCTCATCACCGATCTGCAGCTGCTCCTTCGGATTAAAATCCGGATCGTTGCTCAGATTCTCAGTTTTGATAATTCCCTGCGTATAATAATTGAGATCTAAGGTTACATCTTCCTCGGATACTGCAATTACTGTTCCGCTTACAATATCACCTTCATTGATCGTTCGAAAAGAACGCTCCAGCTCCTTTCATAGTCCTTCATTGATTCTGTTGCATTTTCTGCCACTTGTTTTCCCTCCTTTTCTCATCCGCCTGTGCAACGGTGAGTCTGTCTTTACCCGCATTATAACATATTTTCCGTAAAAAGCTTTATTATTTTTTGTTTTGCCGATATATATGATGTAAATGCAATTCGGCCGAATATGCAGACAACTCAATAACCTAAGGAAAGACCAGGGACGGTATCCACGAACAAAAAGGAATTTTTCGCGGAGACCGTCCTTTTTATTCTTCACTTAAATAGAAAGGGTGAACCTATTGATTATTCAGTCTAATACCATGCATACGAATGCACGAAGAACTTACCGTTCTTCAGAAACAAGCATTACCAACACAACACGTTGGAATAATTCCGGTGCAACGATATTTTCCATGCATGACGCACAGTCACGTCAGGAATCCATCTATACGGAAAGCCACAATGGACAAAAAGATACCGGAAACGGCAATGCTTCCATGAACGCAAACGAAGATTCTAAGGGAGATACCATGGATGATCTGATGCAGCGTTTTCTATCTACCCCAAATGTGCATCGCAACAATCTGCAGTCTAATATTTCTTCGATTCAGAAAATCCGCCAACAGGCGATCGACTATCTTCTTTATATTTTATTTGGAAGCCGATACGATGAATCGAATCCGACAACAGATACCTCTGACACAGCATCTTTCTCTGATACCCTCGCCTCTGCTTCGAATGATGCGAACTCGCTGACCGGAGAAGGCGGACAGACCTATCAGTACTTTTATTATTCCGAACAGGAAACTACCTGCTTTGATACCCAGGGAATTGTGCACACTGCCGACGGCCGGGAAATTTCTTTTAATCTCAGTCTTGAGATGTCCCGTTCCTTCACACAGATGTCCGAAAGTGTTGTGGATTTTGGCAAGCCACGTCTCTGCGATCCACTTGTCATCAACCTGGACAGTAATATTGCCACTGTATCGGATCAGAAATTTTATTTTGATATTGATGCCGATGGCTCCGACGATTCCATCTCGATGCTCAATTCCGGCAGCGGTTACCTCGCTTTGGACAGAAACGGGGACGGTATCATCAACGACGGCTCCGAGCTGTTCGGCACGCAAAGCGGCAACGGTTTTGCCGATCTTGCCGCCTATGACAAAGATGAAAACGGCTGGATCGATGAAGCAGATGAAATCTTTCAAAAACTACGCATCTGGATCAAAGACGAGAACGGAAACGATAAGCTTCTGACGCTCTCTGAGGCAGGTGTGGGTGCAATCTATCTCGGATATGAAAATACGGATTTTTCATTAAACAATTTGACCAATAATCAGACAAATGCACAGATTCGTAAAAGCGGTGTGTTCTTATATGAAGACGGAAATGCCGGAACGGTGCAGCAGTTAGATCTTGCAACTTAATACCGATTCAAAAATATTGGTTTTATTTTTGAAATATCTTGACAGTTCGCTCAAATCATTGTAAAATGCAATAGTTGACGCAAGTCAAGATATTGCTGATGTGGCTCAGAGGTAGAGCACTTCCTTGGTAAGGAAGGGGTCACGGGTTCAATTCCCGTCATCAGCTCTTTTTTATACCCGGATATTACACTCAATATTACGGAACTGTTAAAATAAAAGAAAACCAACCGTCTTATCTTTCGACGATTGGTTTTCTTTTTTATTGTCATGAATCGTATGTATTTCTTTTACAATTTCTTCATATATGTGACATATGATTTTCACATTCTTACCGTATAGTAATAATTGTCGAAAGGAAATAAACCTTTTCAAACAAAACCTTTTTCATATATTTTTTAATAATCAAGCCGGTAAGAAACTACCCCTTCTTACCGGCTCTCCTTTATGTATTATTTCTGATATGGTTTTACGGATACAGTAATTGTACCGGCTTTTTGCACCATCCTTCTGTGCTTTGTCCTTATCAGGAATTCCCCATAAGCCAAAATACATTGTTACAGAAGTCTTTCCATCATTTATATCAGCGTGACCTGTTCCTGTGCCTGTATATTTATCTTCCGTATCTGCTGAGGCAAGGTTAATTGAAGGCGTTCCGACTATTCCACACGCCGATGCACTTGAACCATTAATATTGGTAGCCAATGCATCTTTATCACTATTAAACACGCCTCTTACCGATGTGTCAGTTGTCACCGTATTAAAACGACCCTCTTCCTTTTGGAATGACATATCAACCGTTACTGGATAATTAGAGTTGTTTGTAACATCAATTCGATTATTTGTTCCATCAAGACAACCTATAACTTTCCATTCTCCCTCTGTTTTTGTGGAAGTATACTTGTGTGTTACAGGATCCCATGCCGAACCATAATTATATTCAAAATTCATAGCTCCCCAGCTAATTTCAACAGAATAAATAATTTTATGCTCATTTCCAACTTCCTTAGAAGTAACATCAATCGACTGTTTCTCACCAATTGTAGTTCCCTGACCATTAATGAGTCCTGTAGGATTCTCTTTATCTGCCATATCCTCTAATGTAGCTTTTCCAGCATCCGCATACGCAGTAACCGGCACATTCAGCATCGTTGTTGCAAGTACTGCAGCAAGTGCCATTGATAAAAATTTTCTCTTCATACCTGTATTCCTCCTTGAAATATCATTTTTACTTCCATGTTTTACATAGTTCTATAGTACTACTTTTGCATAAAAATTGCAATATCATATGTAGCTTTCTCACATTACCAAGGCTGAAGTTTCATGTTCATGGTCGTTGTTCCTGCGCTGTACCAAGACCCGTCTTTATAAGCATATACTTTGACGGTAATGTCTCTCGCCGTATTGTCTAGATCCATGGTCGGAGACAGCTTTTCGATATAAGTTCCCGGCTTTATCACACCACTCTCATACAAAACTTTCTCACTCTTTGCATCGGTAATTTCACAACGTAAAAGTTCTGTATTTTCCGATGCGTTTGTAAAATACACATAGACAGACTGATCCGGCTGCATATACAGATTTGCCGCCATGCTGAAATGATATGCATACTTTGTCGGAACCTCTCCATATAAAAAGCCCGAATCCGGTTGCGGAGTGCCTTCCACCGCATGGCTGTCCATTTCCGGCTGGTGAAAACTCTTCTTTTCATGTGTCGCCGCATAAATTATCAATACAGCTGCAAGTACCAGCATCACTGCAATACATGCAATCATGACATACCGCTTCTTTTTTCCCGTCACGGACCGGAGATTTTGTTTTCGTTCCATCACAAACCTCCTAATCAATCAGATTGATGGTTACCGGCATTTCCGACTGCACCATCGCCCGGTCATTTGTCACAGGATCAAACGGGACAAGCACCACATAACCCTTAATCTCGCCCGATTTCAAATGTATCTTCGAATAGTTGCTCATGGTAAGTTTTTCCAGTGCATAGCCAGGAGACACTGTTCCGGATGCAGCAATGGTAACTCTTCCCTTCTCCGGATCATAATCATCCGCGCTCTCTAACGCACTCTGAAGTTCTTCCGGTCGTCCGGTTCCTCCCATTAACTTTATCGCGTCTTTATCCGAAATCTGCAATTCTACAACAATATTATAATCGTCACTCTCCGGATTCACGAAATTAATCTCACACTCTCCGGTGGAAAGGCTCACGTCCAGCTGTTCCTGAAACTGAAATGACAACGTATGCTTTGCCCCCGCATTCTGCGTATCCGACTCATACGTAACATTTGATTTTGTCTGTCCCGGGTCTGCTGCAATCGGCTGGTACACTGCATTCGCACCGGTACTGTGGAACGGATTTACCACCCAGATGCCAAAAGCAAGCACTGCTGCTGAAGCCGCCATCGCCAGCGGAAGTACAAATAAAGCTTTGCCTGTGACTTTTCCTGCAGCATAGCTTTTATAAACCCCTGCCGGCATTGACAGCAACCAGACCTCCTACATTCAACTCCTGTCCCCTTGCATGGATTTCCGTCACAGCTCCACAACAGGAAATTATACCCTCGTTGGTTGCCACCAACGCACCTATATTACCGGCACCTTTGATCATGCAATCCACACAGAGATTACAAACAGATCCCTTCAAATATCCAAAGAAACCTTTTTGCATCACTTCATCATCACGAATGACAAAATTCCGTATGGTATATCCATTTCCATCAAATAAACCTGCAAATGCATTTATGCGTTTATAACCAATCGGCGTCCACTGCTGCCCCTTTAAATCAATGCTGTTCTCAAGGCGGACAATCGCATTGATACTCTTATGATCTCCGGCATTCACTGATTCTGCAAACTGCATCAAATCCTGCATATTTTTGATATGGACTACCTGCTGCCCTTTGATTTCCACCTGCTCCATCCATTTTTCCGGCTGGAATCGTAAGTGAGGTTCCTGCTCAGCATATTCCCATATTTCATTCATATCAAAGCCGAGCTTCTTGCAATTTTCTTTTTGCTCGCAACACATCACTGCTAATAATGCAATCTTTTTCTTCGTCTTTTGTGCTTTTTTCCGCAACATAATAGCAGTCTGTAGCCTTACCTTTTCGCGTACCTGCAAAATTTCCACTTAGCTTTTTTGTTTTCTCTTCGCAATAACTTTTGGCAATTCCGCCGTCATTCTTTCCAATGAAACCTCCTGCAACAAACTGACTGCCTGAAAGCTGTGTGGAACAATAACAGTTTTCTATGATTCCTTCCGGTTTATTAACTGCGGCAAATCCACCCATCGTACCTCTGTTCTCTGCCATGTTCTCTCCTTACACAATCACGCCTTTTAGCATGAGTAAAATTAATATCATCCCTACCATATTAAAAAACACACAAAAAACAGTAACGCATACATTATTTTTTCAAGATTTTGCACAGACTTCTGATTGGCAAGGTGATCCATCGATGAATCCAGATTCTTTACCAATTCATCCATGAGCCATTCCGGCTCCTGATTCTGCTCTGTTTTGTTCAAATGTGTTCTGGCAGGCTGTTCCCCAAACGTATTTTGACTTTCTTCTTTTGCTTCCACCGAAATGTCGCCGGCGTATTCTTTCTCTACCGCCGGAAGCAACTGTTCCAGACAGGTATTGCATATAATACCGGTAACCGGATGACCGCATAAAATGCATTTGTGCTCGTAATCGGTTTTCTTCTTTAGTTCCTCAAGCCTTTGAATAAATCGTTTGCCAAAAACAGTTTCTGTGAACAATTTACTTTCTTTTGCATAACCAAGTACGGCACTCAATTCATTGATATCATCCGTCTTCAATTGTGCTGCTGTCTTAACGATTAAAAAGAATGGCTTTTTTTTCATCACTTCTCATACATTTCTACCTATATTTCTACCTATATTTCTATCACATATCGCTCAAATGCATTCACCACACATGTATCCCCGATATGATCCTCCCTCGGAAACTGCCTTCCGTAATTCATATGCACATGTCCATGAACAAAATATTTTGGATGATATTTTGCGATCAGGCGATTAAATATCTGAAATCCCCGGTGGCACATATCTTCCCCATCATGAACTCCTTTTGCCGGTGAATGTGTAAGCAGTATATCAAAGCCCCTGTTAAATGTAATTTTCCAAAACAGCTTACTGACTCTGCGGGTCATCTGAAATTCGGTATATTGATTGATTCCCGGCTTATACCGGTAGGAACCGCCAAGTCCAAGAATACGTATTCCATTGAAATTGTAAATACAATCCTCAATACATATGCATCCTTCCGGCGGATACTTTTCATATTTATCGTCATGATTGCCTCTGACGTAAAGTACCGGAACTGTCGTCATCGTTGCCAAAAACGACAGATACTCCGGTTTTAAGTCTCCACAGGATATAATAAGGTCAATCCCCTCAAATTGCTCCTTCTTAAAAAAATCCCAGTATATTTTCGACTCTTCATCTGCTATAAATAGTATTTTCATGCTACTTTGTTTCCTCTACCCCTTTTAATTGCACAACGGATTTTGCTGCATCAATCAGTGTCTCCATAACAGGAATACTTCCCACTACATTGTCTACCAGCCAATCCATTTCCATGATATCTTCCGGTTTCATTGTTGCTTCCTTCTCATTTTGCAAGGTGCCATCCTGTGAATGGATTTCTCCATAAAATGGAACGATGTCTCCCTTTTTAATATCACCCTTCAAATGATCTGCCAGACGTTTTACTCCAACCGGCACATTTTTTTGGAACAAATCAGGTCAATCACCCCAGCGGACATTCCCCACCAGTAGTTAAGCGCACGCCCTTCGGAATTTCCTTCTGACTGATAAGCTCCGGCTATAATACTCTGAATCATCTTCTGATAAAAAATACCCCAGTTCCAAAGCGGCATCAAAAGGTTCAATGTCTGTCCTTCTTCAAAACGGTACAGTCCAAACTGACGACTGGCGTCTCTTGGTGTAATCATATCCTGATCAGACACAATATGAATATCATTTTCCTGTAAGAATTTATCACGATCATACCCCTTTTGGGTAGACCACTCCAGATAAATCTTAGCTCGTGGATTTGTAAATGTAGCTCCCAGCGCAAACGCATTAATATTTGCAATCATTCCATAAATCGGATAGTCCGCAATATATGCAATACGGTCATTCTCCGCCAATGCTCCGGCAATCACACCTGATAAGAATTTTTGCCTCATACATTCGTGCATAATAAGTACGAATATATTTATGTGGTGTATTCAGACTGCAGTTTAAAATCTTAATGTCAGGGATGATCCACAGCAACTTTCAGACTTGGTTTCATCATCTGTGGTGCCACTTCAAAAATAATGTCTGCACCTTTACGGATTACATCATTCAGCACCTGTTCCACATTATCTTCATTTACATCGTTAACGCATATTGTTTTAATCTGATCCGGAAATGTCTCCTCCAGATAGTTGCGTCCCAGCTCATGTGCATAGATCCAGTCAGAAGTCTCCGGTGACTTCGGGTACAAAAATGCTGCAGTAAATTTCCGGTTGGAAGTTGGTAGCAGATAACTGAACAGGCTCTTCTTTTCCTGCACCGTAGTCGGATCCATGACAAGACCGACACTCTGTTTTTCTGTCAGAACTACAAACTCATTCCAGCATTTCACAATATTGGTGTTCAGTTCTGCATCTGACATTGCGAGTGTTTCTTTATATCCGTATATATTGATAAAAGCCGTAAGTGCATCACCAACCGTAATCGGCAGTTTCTGGCCACCGCGAAACTCGTATGCTCTCGTAAAATGCAACAGAAGACTGTTGAATTCCAGACGCATATCCTCATCCCACCGCGTCGTACATCCGGTAAGTTCCAATAATTCCTGTGCCAGCCCCAATTTTGAAAATTCAATATTGAACATTCCCGTTATTTCATTGAATTTCATATATTCATAATATACTTTGACCGCCTCATCTTCGGAGTATTTTGGGATTTTACGAGTCACATTTGCAACGATCGAATCAGCTTTAAAATATTTCAAAACGCTGACCCTTTTGTTTCCCTCCACAACATAATAACGATTCATATATTCATAAGCTACAATCGGGTCACGAATTCCCTCATTCACCTGAGCATCGGACAAATTTGCCCATTTAACTGCAAACTCCGTATTCCATCCAAGAATCGGCATAAAATTCGATGCAAAGGAAACCGTACGCCCCACGGTAGAAGTACCTACAACAAAAAATCCAATGGTATCTGTATCAATCCCATATTCTGTTCTGTCCGGATATCTTCTTTCGAAAGAATATCATCCAGAACTGGAAGATATGGAAAACGTCCGCGATAAACACAGGACTTATATTCTTTTTTTCCAAGCTTTAAGGCTTCCTGATATTCTGTCTCTCCCATATTCTGTCTCCTTTATTTTATAGGTTTTTTCGTTTTTAGCTGTTTCAATTTTACCATATCTGTGGTATGATACCAATGATAAATGAAAAAAAAAACAAATATTTTCTTTCCTTATTGGTGGATATTTGCTATAATCACTATTAGGAAATAGGTACTATGGAGGAAAGTATATGGAGAGTATTTCACTGGAACAGGCTGACATCATCGGCGAGATAGCGAATATCTGCATTGGTACTGCTGCAACCGCGCTAAGTATGATCATAAACCGGCCAACCAATATCACAACTCCCAAGGTCGAGGTCTTAACAAAAGAAGCTTTGCTTGGGAATGATGATACCATTCTTATTAAGGTTCCATACACCAAGGGATTGGATGGAACGAATTTAATGGTGCTTGACAGACACGATGCTTTAATCATTGCAAACCTTATGATGGGTGGTGACGGCACCAGCATTTCAAATATCCAGATAGATGAATTAACACTATCCGCAATCTCAGAGGCAATGAACCAGATGTGTGGTTCCATCGCAACTTCGATGGCATCCCTGTTGCGCCAGCCTACGGACATTGGTTTCCCACTAATCAATTGTACCGAACAAAAAACCTTTGAAATTCCGGAAGAGTTATGTAACGGAAATGATATCGTAAAAGTTTCATTCCGTTTGATTGTTGATGATATTATCGACAGCCGACTAGTACAGTTATATCCGGTCAGCATTGTAAAACAGATTTTAAAACAGGAGGAAATATAAATGGCAAAGATTTTAATCGTTGATGATGCAGCATTCATGCGTATGATGCTCAAAGATATCTTAACGAAAGGTGGATTTGAAATTGCAGGAGAAGCTGCTGATGGTGTAGAGGCAGTTGCAAAATACAATGAATTGAAGCCAGATCTTGTAACACTTGATATTACAATGCCTAACAAAGATGGTATTCAGGCTCGCAAGGAAATTAAAGCCGCTGATCCAAACGCTACCTGCGTTATGTGTTCAGCAATGGGTCAGCAGTCAATGGTTAGTGATGCTATCCAGTCAGGTGCAAAGGATTTCATTGTAAAACCTTTCCAGGCTGATCGTGTAATCGAATCTATCCGCAAAATTTTAGGTTAGAATACAAAATAGTAAAAAAAGTGTACATTCTGATTACAACGTCAGATGTACACTTTTTTTATTTCTTATTATAACTGCTGCAATGTCTCGATGGCTTTCTCTTTTAAGATTACTTCTCCGTGTTCCTCAATAAACGCTTTACGCTGCGCCCCTACCTGAATATCATCTGCATACTCATCTGTCAAAGCCGAAAGCCGCTTCACACTATCCTGATTTTCATTGGACAAATCCATAATCAGCATATAAGCATCTGATATTTGTACAGCATATTGAAGGGAATCTTCTCCATTACAACAAGTTTTGCAAAACGCATGAGAATGTCCATACTGTGAAATACAATGGAAACAAGCACTCTTGTATTTTCTCCGTCTGCATTCTCCTGTGTCCCGGATTCTCCCAATTCTTTCCATTTCTGTTGCGGAATAGAATTTATGAGTCCATTCACAATATCCTTTAAATGTTCCATCATCTCATCGGACCCCGGATGCTCCGAAAAAGTGAGTGCCAGCGTGTGATCGGACAAAAAGTCGGCGCGAACTGTTTTAATTCCCATATCAAATTTCATTTCGAACCGTTGCTCTGCCATGTCAAAAATCTGATTCACAAATTCCTGTGTCCGTTCTCCATTACTCATGATTTCTTCCATGGTGTATCCCATATCCAGAATTTCCTGTTCCGAAATCACACAGCGAATTGTATGTTTTCCGACTCTTGAAAACTGCATAGCCTCACCCTCTTTCTTCCTGTTTCATCTGTTTTACTTTTTGCCGAATGCGTTGCAGCGCATTATCAATTGATTTCGGCGATTTATTCATCAATTGCGCAATCTGTATGTAATTATTTCCATCCAGATAAAACGCAAGTACCTGATTCTCCATCTTACTGAGGCGCCCATTCAGGCGTTGCTTAAAATCTTCCCAGACTTCCTTTTCTATTACGAGCTGCTCCGGACTCTGTGACTGTCCCAGCAGCGCATCTTCCACTTTCACACCATCATCGGATTCTCCGGATGAAAATGAAATATAAGTATTCAGTGGCTGATGCTTTTTGCGGTTTGATGCCTGAAGTGCAGAATATAACTGGCGATTGATGCAAAGCTCTGCAAAATGATAAAAAGCTTGCTTCCCGTTCTTCCTGATAGTCACGGATTGCCTTAAAAAGGCCAATCATCCCCTCCTGAATAAGATCCTCTGTCTCGCCTCCCATCAGATACATGGCATTCGTCCGTTTCCGGACAAGAGGTTTATATTTTTCAAGAATGTAGTCCGTCACTTCATTCTCTCCCCTTCTTAATTTTGCAATCAGTTCCTCATCGGAAAATGCGTCGTAACACATCCCCTCTTCCCTTCCCGGATATTATCCCTTTTTCATGCGTTGGCGTAAAATTTCATATGCTAATACGCTGGTTGCCACCGATGCATTCAGCGAATCAATATCGCCCTTCATCGGAATCGATGCTACCATATCACAATTCTTTTTACCAGCTGACTGACACCTTCCCCTTCATTTCCAATCACAAGACCAATCGGCCCGGTCAGATCCATGTCATACATGACGGTTCCATCCATATCAGCACATACGAACCACATGCCCTTGTCCTTTAACTCCTTCATTGTGTTGGAGATGTTTGTCACTTTTGCAACCGGTGTATAATTGATTGCTCCCCGCCGAAGTGCGGGCAACCGTCGGTGTAAGCCCCACTGCACGGCGCTTTGGAATGATCACTCCATGCGCTCCCACCTGATTGGCGGTACGCAAAATCGCACCAAGATTATGTGGGTCTTCGATTCCATCGAGAATAATGATAAACGGTGGTTCCCCTTTTGCTTCTGCTGCTGCAAGAATATCTTCCACTTCCGCATATTCATAGGCCGCAGATACTGCGATCACACCCTGGTGTTTTCCTGTCTCTGAAATCTGATCGAGACGTTCTTTTGCCACATAATTGATGATGGTGTCGTGCTTTCTCGCCTCTCTCGTGATGGAACACACCGGTCCATCCTGACAGCCGTCGAGTACATACAATTTATCAATTGTCTTTCCGGAACGAAATGCCTCTAATACCGCATTGCGTCCCTCAATTTTGCTTTCTTCGTATCCCATGTATTTTTCCTTTTCTACCTGTTTTCTCTGCTTTCGTCACTGATAGATGTTCTATTTTTTGTCCGCCATTGACTATACGGACAATTTTAATCCATCGATTGCATTCTTTGTCAGTTCTACTGCACGCGCGAACTGATCCGTCAGATAAAGATAACCAATTACCGCCTCGAGCCCTGTAGCCTTACGGTAATCTGCCATCGTGGCATTCTTTGCCATCGTATAGGATTTTGCATTACGGCCTCTGCGGTATATATCCGCTTCTTCCTGTGTCAGCTGCGGCTCTAAATACTCTATGATGAGTGCCTGCGTATGCGCCTTGACAATGCTGCTGGTCCGCTGATGCAGCTGGTTCGGCCGGGTATTTCCTTTTCCAACCACAACCGAGCGAATGATCAAATCAAAAATACAATCTCCAATATATGCAAGGGTGAGGGAGAATATGTCCGGATGTCCACATCTGCAAGTTCAAATTGTTCCCTGATATATGCGTCAATTCCTTTTTCCATTAAACAAGCTCCCAAACAACCCCTTCACGGGTATCTTTAATTGCAACGCCCTTTGCTAAAAGTTCATCTCTGATGGCATCTGCCTTTGCAAAATCTTTCGCTTTCTTTGCAGCTGCACGCTCTGCAATTTTCTCGTTAATAAAAGTCTCAAGTTCCGCATCTACGGCAGTACCTGCTTCGAGAAGCTTTGCCCCTGCAGTTGTAAGATTGAGCGAAAGCACGCGGTCAAAATCATTCAGCAATGCAAGTTTGGTTGCATCATTGATATCGGCTTTTACAACGTCATAGACAACCGTAATTGCCATAGAAGTGTTCAGATCATTGCAGATCGCATCCTCAAATTTTTGCTTTATATGCGTCAAATGCCTTCTGGTCAACTTCCCCTTCATTTTTTTAATCCGGCAATCTTCTTTACCAGTTTCTCGTAGGCACTCTCTACGTTGTCCAGATTCTCATATGAGAATACAAGCGGCTTACGGTAATGTGACTGCAGACAAAACATACGGTATGCAATCGGATCGTATCCTTTTTCTTCGAGTAAAGACATGGTAAGGAAATCGCCCTTGGATTTGCTCATTTTGCCGGACTGGTCATTCAGATGGTTCACATGGAACCAGTAATTGCACCATTTATGTCCAAGGTAAGACTCTGACTGTGCGATCTCGTTTGTATGATGTGGGAAGATATTGTCCACACCTCCACAGTGAATATCCATATACTCGCCGAGATGTTTCATACTGATGCAGGAGCACTCGATGTGCCATCCCGGATATCCTACGCCCCATGGGCTATCCCACTTCAATGCCTGATCCTCAAATTTTGACCTGGTAAACCAGAGTACAAAGTCATTGACATTCCGCTTGTTCTCATCCGCCTCAACATCATCACGGACACCAACCTGAAGCTGTTCCTTCTCTACTGCGGAAGAAAATACAAAATAATCCTCCAGCTTACTTGTATCGAAATATACGTTGCCCCCGGCAATATATGCGTATCCCTTCTCCAATAAGACTTCGATCATGTGAATAAATTCCGGAATACAATTGGTTGCCGGCTCTACGACATCCGGTCTCTTGATATTCAATTTCTTACAATCACTAAAGAATGCATCTGTGTAATACTTTGCCACTTCCATGACTGTCTTGTGCTCGCGCTTTGCGCCTTTGAGCATTTTGTCCTCACCAGTGTCTGCATCAGAAGATAAATGTCCGACATCTGTGATATTCATTACACGTTTTACATCATAACCGACATAGCGCAGTCCTTTTTCAAGCACATCTTCCATGATATAACTGCGAAGATTTCCAATGTGCGCAAAATGATATACGGTCGGTCCGCATGTATACATTGCAATCTTTCCATCCTCATGAGGAATGACTGTCTCAATCTGTCTTGTTAACGTATTGTAAAAGCGAAATTTATTCTCCATCTTTCCATCCTCTGTTTTCTAAATGTATTACTTATTATTTTACAATATTTCCGGTAAAAATCCTATATCTAATCCGCATTTTTTTCGGATATCTGCTCAAATTTCGCAGCAAACCGGGCAATTGCTTCCTGCATCTGCTTTGTCTGCCTGCGCCACTTGGCAATTTCTTCTTCCACCGGGTCCGGAAGATTCGTCTGATCCATATCTTCCTGTGGCAGTCTGACATCATTATGTTTTACCACCCGCCCCGGAACACCGACGACTGTCGCGTTATCCGGCACTTCTTTGATCACAACTGCACCCGCGCCGATTTTACTGTTATCGCCCACCTTAAAAAGCCTAACACTTTCGCTCCTGCGGAGACCATCACGTTATTTCCAAGTGTTGGATGGCGCTTTCCCTGCTCCTTGCCGGTTCCTCCTAAAGTCACGCCCTGATAAAGTGTACAGTTATCCCCGATAATCGTTGTCTCCCCCGATAATCACACCACTTCCGTGATCAATAAACAGGCCCTTTCCAATCTGCGCACCCGGATGAATTTCAATTCCGCTTTTTCTGGCTGCGCGCTGGGAAATCCACCTTGCCCAAAAATAGTGACCTTTTTCATACAGCCGGTGCGCTCTCCGGTAGCTGAGCATCACGCGAAAACTTGGATATAAAAACACTTCCATATTGGAATGTATCGCCGGATCTCTTTCCCGGATAATTGTAATCTCTTCTTTTACTGTTTTCCAAAAGCCCATATGCACTTCCCGCTTTTTCAAATCCTCTGTGATAGTTTATGCAGAAAGCAAAGCTTTTGACAGTATTTCTCTTTTATTTTCCGCGACTGCATCCACTGCAGCCGCTGCAGCGGTCACCGCCACCCACTAACATACTGCTCTCATAAAATCCGGTCAGCGAACAGATTGCATTAGCAGAAATACCTTCCTGCGCTCCGGTAAATCCCAGACCTTCCTCTGTCGTAGCCTTAATATTTACCTGATTTTTTGCAATCCGAAGTGTATCTGCCACATTCTGCTCCATCTGTTCAATATACGGACGAAGCTTCGGTTTCTGTGCGATCACAGTCGCATCAATATTCTCGATCACATACCCTTCTTTTTCGATCAGATCTCTGACATGTTCTAACAATTTCATGCTCGAAATTCCCGCATACTGTGGGTCTGTATCCGGAAAATGTTTTCCGATATCTCCCAATGCCGAGTAACTTTTTCAAAAAAAGACCGCCCAGCGCAAACCGGAGCGGTCTTTATTAAAATGTTAATAGTCCATTAAATTTCTTTATGCAAGTGCTGCAGTGATGATTGCCATTGAATAAACCTCTCCTGCATTACATCCACGAGAAAATCATTGATTGGAGCATTGAGTCCAAGAAGGATTGGTCCGTAAGCTTCGAAAGTTACCAAGACGCTGTGCAATCTTGTAACCAATGTTACCAGCATTGATGTCAGGGAATACAAATGTGTTTGCATGTCCTGCAACTGCAGAATCACCTGTTGCAGATGGACGAACAAGGATAAAGCATGAAGATACGATTGTGTTTCCTGGCTTTGTCTTGATAAGCTGTAATGCCGGACGTACTGTATCAGCTGTTGAATATGTAGCTCCACCGAGAAGTGAATCTGCAACGCCCATCTTTACAAGCATTGTTCCAAAGTAGTTAGCTGATGAAAGGATTCCCTTAGCCTGCTCCGGTGTAACACCCTTGCTCTTACGAAGCTCGCAGAATAATTCAACCATCTCATCCATACGATCAAAGTTCATAGGATCTATAATCTCTGCTCCACGGATATTGAAACCGCTCTTCTCAGCGCTTGCACTAATCTTCTCAGGATCTCCGACAAGGATAGGATGTAAGAAGTTGCTTGCAAGTAAACGCGAAGCTGCCTCAAGGATACGTGGATCCTCTCCCTCTGTGAATACGATTTTCTTTGGGTCTTTCTTTAATATTTCGATTAACTGACCAAATCCAAACATGATAATGTCTCCTTTATGTATATTATTTATTATTTTAAACTATATCTGGTTTCACACCACTGACTATAATATACTTATTTTTCACGAATATCAATAATTGTTAAAAGGTTGTCAAGATGTTCGCGAAAAAATCCAATCCATGATATTTCATGGCACAATAAAAAAAGGAACCGGATTAATATTTTCCGATTCCTTTTATAATGATCACTATTTATTCGTTTAAGGAGTATTTATCATGCAAAACTGTTTACTCTGCAAGTGCCTTAAATGCCTCATCAAGATCCTCAATGATATCATCCACATTCTCAGTTCCGATTGAAAGACGGATTGTGTTTGGCTTGATGCCCTGATCTAAGAGCTCTGCTTCATTGCACTCTGAGTGTGTGGTAGAAGCCGGATGTATGGCAAGCGACTTAACATCTGCAACATTTGCAAGGAGTGAGAAAAGTTCGAGGTTGTCGATAAATTTCTGTGCTTCCTCTGCTCCTCCTTTGATCTCGAATGTAAAGATAGAACCTCCTCCGTTAGGGAAGTATTTCTTGTAAAGCTCCTGCTGCTCTTTATCCTCTGAAATAGATGGATGATTAACCTTCTCTACGAGCGGCTGATCCTTTAAGTACTGTACAACCTTAAGTGCATTCTCCACATGCCGCTCCACACGGAGTGAAAGTGTCTCGAGTCCCTGAAGGAAGATAAATGAATGAACAGGCGAAATTGTTGCTCCTGTATCACGAAGTAAAATTGCCCTGATATATGTCGCAAATGCTGCCGGTGCGCAATCCTTTGCAAAGCTTACTCCGTGGTATGATACGTTTGGCTCTACAAGCCATGGCCATTTATCATTCTGTGTCCATCGAATTTACCGCTGTCAATTATAACTCCACCAATTGTTGTTCCGTGTCCACCGATGAACTTTGTTGCTGAGTGAACCACGATATCAGCACCGTACTCAATCGGACGAACAAAGATATGGTGTAGCGAAGGTATTATCTACGATAAGTGGGATTCCTGCCTCATGAGCGATATTTGCAATTTTTTCGATATCTACTACCTCTGAGTTTGGATTTCCGAGTGTCTCGATTTCAATAGCTTTTGTATTCTCTTTGATGGCAGCCTTGATTCCATCATAATCGAATGGATCTACGAATGTAGCCTCAATTCCGTAATCAGGAAGTGTATGTGCTAAGAGGTTATATGTACCACCGTAGATATTCTTTGCTGCTACAATGTGATCCCCAGCATGCGCTACTGCCTGGAACGCATATGTGAGTGCAGCTGCTCCGGAACCAACAGCAAGCGCTGCAACGCCGCCCTCGAGTGCTGCAATCCTTCTCTCAAATACATCCTCTGTAGGGTTTGTCAGTCTGCCGTAGATATTTCCTGCATCTCTGAGTCCGAATCTGTCTGCCGCATGCTCACTGTTATGGAACACATATGATGAAGTAAGGTAGATTGGAACTGCTCTCGCATCTGTAACCGGATCAGGTGTTTCCTGTCCTACATGTAACTGTAATGTCTCAAATTTTAAATTTCTGTCTGCATAATGTTTCTTGCTCATATTAATATCCTCCTATTAATGATATGTTAATGTCATTTGTTTTTAATTTTAATTCCGGGATGCTGTTCCCTTGAACTAATCATATCATATCATCTTTCTAGGAAAAGTGTTAATACTTATAACTAAGAGCTTGCTATAAATAAATTTTATAACAATTGTTTTCCAAAACATCAGAAAGCTCTCGTAGCTGCACCAACGTCCATGTTATTTACTGCATAATCACATATCTGGCGATTGCGTTTCTCTGCATCTATGGACAGAATACGAAGTGTCTTTTCTTCTATCGAGTAATCCTGTTCTATGATATCCCGGATTAAGAGCTCCTTATCACGTGCCACATACACTATTACAGTAGGAAAATGACGCTTCATGGCAATGGCGCCGCACATGTCAAGCGGCATCACGACAAAGTGCCCCTTTGCAAGCACTGCCTCTATATCCTCCATTTTGGTGCCATACTGTATTCCGGCGTACCTTGTCTTTTCAAAGAAATCCTGTGCATTGAACTCCTCCTCCGTCAGGTACCTGTGCTTATCTCCTGGCTTGGTACAGTATGTTTTCGGATTCTCAAACTGCTCCATGGCGCACAGGCTGTCTGAGAGCGCTGTCTTTCCCGAGCCTGATGGTCCGACAAGCGCCACAACTGACGGATTCTTTATATTTTTATTTCTATATAATGACGCATTTATTATCTGCTCCACGAGATATACAAACTCTGTGATATTATTGACCGATAACAGTCCTGTCATTTTTGAATTCCACGGCTTTCGCATGAGCACAGGATATGTGGCCGGTGTCTCAAGCACATTGTGTATGGCATCATCTAAAATAATATCAAACTGCACGAGATTTTTTGCATTGCCAAGTATGATATTTTCTGTCGGGAAATCAGGAAATGCTTCCATTATCTGACTCGCTCTCACTCCCATGAAGCCCGGTGCCACCGCAGTGATAAAATAGACCTCTCCAATATCCATAAGCTTTCTTATCATCCGCTTTGTCTCTTCTGTAGGCTTCTGCCTCTCGTAAAGTGTATTATCCCGGTAAAATTCCTTTATGACAGAGGCTCTGCCGGTATTCTCCCAGGAATCTATATCATCCAGCGCAAGAGGTGGGGTGATATTATATTTTTTGTTTGCCATATCTATGGCTATGCTGTTGAATGGGGCTGTCACATCATCCCAGTCAAGTCCTATTTTAGGTCTTATCATGCTTATCCCTTTCTGTTTCGTAACTATTTATAACAAAAAGACCTGCAACAACTGCAAGTCTTAACAAGTAGCGAGGGAGAGACTCGAACTCTCAACCTCCCGGGTATGAACCGGACGCTCTAGCCAGTTGAGCCACCTCGCCATATTTGATTGATACTTCTAAAAGGATGGGACCTACAGGGCTCGAACCTGTGACCCTCTGCTTGTAAGGCAGATGCTCTCCCAGCTGAGCTAAGATCCCGTGTCACTTCTGTTGAAGTAAAGTAGCGAGGGAGAGACTCGAACTCTCAACCTCCCGGGTATGAACCGGACGCTCTAGAAGGAGATCGAGTTGATGAGTGCACGTCCCGGGTAAATGCGCAATGCCTCTTCCATGACATCAATATGACTGGTATCAATACACAGCGGGCAGTCCACCGTCGAAGACACTTCATAGATGACCTGCTTCATCATTTCTTTTTTCATCAATACCATTCATTCCCATATTGATATCGAGAATGCGTGCACCGTTCTCCTCCTGCGCCATCGCCATCTCACGAACCAGATCCAGTCTGCCCTCGCGAAGCTCTGCCTGCAGTTTCTTTTTGCCGGTCGGATTGATACGCTCGCCGACCCCGATAAATCCACCGTCCAATGTAATTTCTACATTCTGTCGTTCCGAGGCTAAAATTCTTCTATGCGTTGCAAGCGGCTTGAGAATCTCCATGCCGCGCACGGTGTCCGCCAAAGCACGGATGTGTTCCTTTGTCGTTCCGCAGCATCCGCCGACAATTGCAGCTCCAGCCTTAACCAATGCCACTCCGGCCTCTGCAAACTCTTTCCGGAGTCATGCGGTAAACAGTCTTCTTACCTTCCAGTTCCGGAAGTCCGGCATTTGGCTTTGCAATGAGCGGAACCGTCGAATACTCTGCCATCGTCTTCACGAGCGGAACCATCTCCATCGGACCGGTCGAGCAGTTGACACCGATCGCATCCACGCCGAGCGACTGCAATACGACAACCGCCGTTTCAGGAGGTGTGCCAAAAAGCGTTCTTCCATCCTCGTTGTAAGTCAGTGTTACCAGGATTGGCAAATCACAGACTTCACGGATCGCAAGAACCGCCGCACGGCACTCCTGCAGACTCATCATCGTCTCTACTACAAACAGATCCACGCCCGCTTCCGCAAGCACGCCCGCCTGCTCCTTATACACATCCACCAATTCCTCAAACATCAGCTCACCCATCGGGAAAAGCTGCTGTCCGGTCATCGTCATGTCTCCGGCAACCAAAGCCTTACCGTCCACCGCCTGCTTCGACAATTTTACCAGCGTTGTGTTGATTTCCACCAGACGGTCCTGTAATCCATACTCTTCGAGTTTGATCCGGTTTCCGGTAAATGTCGGCGCATACACGATGTGCGATCCTGCTTCTACATACTCGCGCTGCATCTTAAGGAGCACCTCCGGATGCTCCATCACCCACTGCTCAGGGCAGACACCAATCGGCATTCCTGCTTCCATCAGATTTGTTCCTGTCGCTCCGTCTAAGATGATCGGACCATTTTCATTTATCAGTCTGACAAACTCTGCTTTTGTCATCGTTTTCCTCTCTTTCGTACTGCTCCCCATAAACCAAAGCAGCCACTGTCTTTCTGTATCAATATGACCCAAACGTAACGACTTATTCGTATTTCAGCCACGGGTTACAACGCGATCCGCGCACACGTTGCAGATGGACTCTTGCCCAATCTGTAATTTCCCTATATAATGAATTACGTTTTAAAGTGTAATTTACATTTCGTTTATTGATTTCTCAGATTGCACCCAATAGGGTGTATATCTCAGAAATCATATTAACTCATATTCAGGAAGGTATCAATATGAAAAATATCAAACTCGTTGCGCTCGATCTCGATGGAACGCTTTTTAACCACGAAAGCCGCATCAGCAGGCGCAACCTTGACACGATAAAAAAGCAACCGAACTCGGCATCGCAGTCGTGATTTCCACCGGTCGCCCATTGAATGGTCTGCCATTTGACCAGAGCAAAGGAAGCGTCATCCGCTACGCGATCACCGCGAACGGAAGCGAGATCTATGAAATTGAAACCGGAAAATGCCTGCGCGAGGAGGCGATGGAGGAAGATCTGTTCGTTCCGATCGTCGAATATCTTCTGACAAAGGATATCCATATGGACGCGTTCATCGGTGGCAACGGCTACAGTCCGATGCAGTGCGTAAAAACGGTGAGCGTCTCGTCGTCCCGGAAGCATTAAAACACTATATCTTAAACACGAGAAAACGCGTGGATGATCTTCCGCAGTTCATCCGGGACAACCATCTGAAAGTCCAGAAGATGACGCTCAACTTCTATCCGGACGAGAATGGTGTCTTTAAGGATCGCGCGGAAGTCAAAAATTATCTGGAATCCAATCCAAACGTAACCAGCGTCTGCGGAGGATACAACAATCTGGAATTTACACGTGCCGGCGTCAACAAAGGCGTAGCTCTGCGTGCACTTGCCGAGATTCTGTCCATCGATCCGACAGAAACGATGGCAATCGGCGACACGGAAAACGACCTTGCCATCATCAAAGCTGCCGGAATCGGTGTTGCGATGGGCAATGCCACACCGGCCGTCAGGGAGCAGGCGGACTATGTGACCGACGATAACGAATCGGACGGCGTTGCCACTGCCATGGAACATTTTATCCCTGCCGCAATATTATGACACATCGCTTCAATGCATCCACGCAGGCATCCACATCGCGCCTGGTCGTATCGCGTCCCATCGTAAAACGCACGCTGCCTGCAGCATAGTTCTCCGGCACACGAATTGCCTCGATCACATGTGAGATTCGTGTCTGCCCGGTGTTGCATGCCGATCCTGCGGATGCACAGATTCCTTCCTCCTCCAGCAGCACAAGAAGCGCCGTGGCATCTATGCCCTCGATGCTGAAATTCACATTGCCCGGCAGACGTTTATACGGATGTCCGTTGAGACGGATGTTCGGGATTTCATGCCGCACGCGCTCCGCAAAATAGTTGCGAAGACGCGTAAGCTTTCCTCTTGTATAAGGCATCTCCTGTGCTGCAATCACAAGTGCCTGTGCCATGCCGACAATCCCTGCCACATTCTCCGTTCCCGCACGTTTTCCACGCTCCTGACTTCCACCATGGATAAAAGAAGAAAGATCCTGATTTTTCCGCGCATATAAAAAACCTACGCCCTTTGGTCCGTGAAACTTGTGCGCACTCGCACTCAGATAATCAACCGGAAGCCGCATCATAGAAAGCGGAATCTGTCCCACCGCCTGCACCGCATCCGTGTGGAACGCAATTCCCCTCGCACGAAGCTGCGCTCCGATGTCTGCAATCGGTTCAATCGTTCCGATTTCATTATTTCCCGTCATAACCGATACGAGCGTCGTATCCTCACGCAGCGCATGCACCACCTCCTTTGCCGAAACAAGCCCATAATCATCCACATCCAGATACGTCACTTCATAACCGAGGCTCTCTAAATACTGGCAGGAACGAAGCACCGCATGATGCTCGATTCTGGTCGTGATCAGATGTTTTCCGGAATTTTTTTTCCCCCTGCTACACTTTTGATCACCCAGTTATCCGACTCGCTCCCACCGGACGTAAAGAAGATTTCCTCCGGCTGCGCATCGATTACCCACGCGATTTTTTCTCTCGCCTCCTCAATGGCATCATGCATCCGCACGCCCATATCATAGGAAGTGGACGCATTACCATACTCCTCCCTGAGGTACGGTTCCATCGCCTCACGCACCTCGGGCAGCATCTCCGTTGTAGCCGCATGATCCATATAAATTCGACAACTCATATTTCGTGCCCTCTCTTCATACAATAGTTACCAATCTTTACCATTTGGAGTCTCTCTTGACATTATCTTCCATCAAAAAAAATTCCTGATCACCGGCACTCTCCTGATGACCGCCGCCGGTGTCCTCAGCCGAATCATCGGCTTCTTCTATAGAATATTCCTCTCCCGCACGATTGGTGCAGAAGCACTCGGTATCTATCAGTTGACCGGACCTGTTCTCAGTCTCTGCTTCGCCCTGACCGCCTCCTCGATCCAGACCTCCATCTCCAAGTTTGTCGGCGATGCGATCGGCGGCTGCGAGGACTCCCTCTGCGGCGAAAAAAAAGCGCGGGCCTATCTCTTCCTTGGGCTCGTTCTCTCCTGCAGTCTGTCCGTCCTCACCGGAGTCTTTATGTACTTTAACGCAGACTGGATTGCAGTGCGTTTTCTCGGGGAAGCACGCTGCGCACCGCTTCTTGTGCTGCTGACCTATTCGCTGCTTCCGTGCTGCATCCACGCCTGCATCAACGGTTATTATTACGGCAAAAAGAACGCTTTCGTCCCGTCTCTGTGCCAGCTCATTGAACAGATTGCGCGTGTCGGAAGTGTCTGGATTATTTTTCAGGTCACTACGGAAAAAGGCATTCCTCTGAACGCTTTCCATGCGGTCTGCGGTCTTGTGATCGGTGAATGTTTCCGGACTTCTTGTGTCCATGAGCGCTCTTCTTCAGGAAAAACGCCTGCCGCGCGGCTCCTATTCGACGGATTCTGTATGTAACCGTACCATGACACACGCATTCCTTGCGATGGTGCTTCCACTGACGATCAACCGCCTTGCGGTTGCATTCAGCACAAGTCTTGAGAATCTTCTGATTCCGCAGAAGCTGCAGCTTTACGGCTATTCGCAGGCGGAAGCGCTCAGCGTCTACGGTATCTTAAGCGGTATGACACTCTCCATCATTCTATTTCCGTGTGTCCTGACAAACTCGCTGTCTGTCCTGCTCCTTCCGGCGATCTCCGAAGCCAAGGGACGCGCCAACGAAAACCAGATCCGCCGCACAACAAAAAAAGCAATCCGTTTAGGACTGCTTCTCGGGTTTGCTTTCACAATTCTGTTCTTATTCACAGGAGACATGATCGGAAACAAACTTTTCCACAATGCACTTGCCGGGCGCTTCATCTGCCGCCTCGCATGGCTTTGTCCTCTCATGTATGTATCGAGCCTGCTCAGCAGTATCCTGCACGGACTCGGCCGCCCGAAGCAGGTACTTTTTGTCAATCTGCTCGCCTGTTTGATCCGCATCGGAATGATCTGGTTTCTTGTGCCGGGTTACGGCATCGGGGCTTATCTATGGGGCCTGCTGCTTTCGCAGGTATTTGCGTCGGTCGCATGCATGTGGCTGCTTAGGGAATATATGTAGTTTTCGTAATATCCTAATGTTAAGAGCAGTGACCTGTTTCGTTTGTAATACAAAAGCCGGAAAGCAAACGCTTCCCGGCTTAAAATATCATATACCTGTAATCGATTATACTCTTGAAAGGTACTCACCTGTTCTTGTATCAATCTTGATGACATCATCCTGCTCTACGAACAGAGGTACATATACGACAGCACCTGTCTCAACAGTTGCAGGCTTTGTGGCACCTGTAGCTGTATCACCCTTGAATCCAGGCTCAGTTTCTGTGATCTGGAGTTCTACGAACAGCGGAGGCTCGATTGCGAATACATCACCGTTGTGAGAACATATCTTAACCATCTCGTTCTCCTTAACGAACTTAAGAGCATCACCGACGCTGTCCTTTGTCAGGTCAATCTGGTCGTATGTCTCTACGTCCATGAAATGATAGAAATCATCATCAGCGTACAGATACTGCATATCCTTACGATCAATATGAGCGGTCGGGCACTTCTCAGTAGGACGGAAGGTCTTCTCAACTACACCGCCACTCTTGATGTTCTTCAGCTTGGTTCTAACGAATGCTGCGCCCTTTCCCGGCTTAACATGCTGGAATTCGATAATCTGATAAATGTTACCATCAAGTTCGATCGTAACACCGTTTCTGAAATCTCCTGCTGAAATCATTCGATCTTCCTCCTTAAATTACGAGTAAAAACTCTCTCATTGATCCATTTTACTATAAAATGCCATATTTATCAAGCATTATTTCTTGTCTCAATGTCAGAAATCATATCGATTCTTGTCTGGTGACGTCCGCCAAGGAACTTGGCATCCAGATAAGCCTTCACGATATCCTTTGCGGTCTCGATTCCTACGATACGTGCACCGAATGCGATAATGTTCGCATTGTTGTGTTCCTTAACAAGATGCGCTGTCGTGATATCCGAACATACGGCTGCACGCACACCATGAACTTTGTTTGCTGCAATCGAGATACCAACACCTGTTCCACAGATAAGCACCGCACACTCCACCTCACCGGCTGCAACTGCGCGTCCGACTTTCTCGCCGATCTCCGGATAATTACACCTTTCCGTTGTGTCAACACCATAGTTTACAACCTCATGTCCAAGGCTTTCCAGATACTCCCTGATCTGCATCTTCATCTCCACTGCTGCATGATCATTTCCAATTCCGATTTTCATATTGACCCCCTCCTGCATTTAAGCATTTTCATCGTTATATTTTTCTTTCCCACACCATCGGTCCGGGGATATTTTCGCACTTTTCCCCTCATCCTCTCCCTATGGATATCGAACACATTATGTCAAGTTTATACCCGATATTTTATTGTAGCGCATCAGCATACTTTCGTCAAATAAAATACAGCAAGCTGCGTCCGGTCGCGTAGCGAGAGTTTCTCAAGGATCGTACTGATATAATTGCGCACCGTGCCCTCACTCAAAAACAGCTCGTCTGCGATCTCCCGGTTACTTTTTCCTTTACCCACCAAAGCAATAATCTCCCGTTCCTTTTCCCCGATGTCATAGAAAGCATAATCAAACTCCGACTTTGACTGCATCAGCACCGGAATACGACTGACGATCTCACCCCCGAACACACTTTGCCCGCGCTGTACCGCCTGAAGCGCCGGAAGGATTCCCTCAAAGTCCTGCTTTAAGATATAACCTTTTGCGCCCAGATCCAGCGCCTTTACGATATATTCATCATCTGAAAACGTCGTCAAAAACAAAATTTTTGCGTCACGATCCGTCTTTAAAATCTGTTCCGCCGCCGCCAGTCCGCTCATCGGTTTCATCTGAATATCCATAAGCAGAATATCCGGCCTCTCCTTCTCATACAAAACGACTGCCTCGGTTCCGTCATTACCGGTTCCGACAACCGAGATCTCCTCGTTCGCTTCCAGTATCGTTTTCAAAGACAATGCCACAAGCTGGTCATCGTCCACAATTACAACTCTCATTCCTACTTTCACACCTCTTATTTTCCTGCAAAATGTGCACTTCTATTCCCATCCGGTCAATTCCATTTTCCCGTTCAGAAAAGCAAAATCTGCGGTTCTCATTCCAATGTTTACCGCGTGCCGCGTCTTTGACATTTTCGGCACAGAAATCCTGATTTCAAATCCCTTGTCCGTCAAAAAGCGATCGTTCCGCCAAGTGCCTCCACGCGCTCCCGCATATTGGATAAACCGATTCCGCTTACCTGCGCCTTTGCAATCTGTGCTTCTTTTTCACTTTAATGTCCGTTCCGTTATCTTCCACCAGCATCTGATAGAAACCCGGATGTTCACAAAAATACAAACTGACACGCGTCGCATTGCTGTGACGCACAACATTGGCCAAAGATTCCTTTGTGATCGCCAGAAAACAGTATTTCACATTGCGTGGAACCGCCGCCGACATATCATAGGTAAAAGCAATCTCATACTTATCTCTAAATTCATCGGTCACCTCACGAAGCGCCTGCTTGAGATCCAGCGACTCATTGTGCAGATCATGCACGCTCTCGCGAATGTTATTCATCGCCTGCGAGCGTATCATTGATAGCAACGAGCTGCCCGTGCAACGGCTCCTCTTTATGGATTGTCTGCAACGCCCCCATCTGCAAAATACTCCGTGAAAGCATATGCCCCACATTATCATGAATCTCCCGCGCAATACGGTTGCGCTCCTGAAGCGTTGCAAGATGGATCTCATAATCCTGCTTTTCCAACAGATCCTGCTGCCTTTTTTTTGCATCGCAAGGCGAAGTTCCGTGGACGAATCCTTCAGATGGATGACCTCCTGCGCCAGCTTTAAGCTGCGCTCGGTGCGCACGGAAAAGATTGCCGCAAGAATCAAAGTAAAACACCATAACACGAACCGAAACACGCCTATCTCTCCCTGAACAAACCATACCATCTGACAGAGGACTCCGGCACCGGTGATCACACCTGCCTTCCACGAATACATCCGCACACAGTCATATAGCAAAAGCGGGAGAAAAAGCATCAGTGCATGATCCGGCATGGCAGCACCGGCTCCCGACAAATGCTCCCATCTCGATATAACGCAACCGTTTCCCGGGTATCAGATCCGATAAAGTTATATGCAGCAACGCAATGAGTACAACGATCACCGGGCGCACCCATCCCGACATTCCTATCATAAGGAAAATGCCAAGCACATACAATATGCAATTGTCAATCAGACGCTCCTTCATTGCTTTACCGCTTCTCCTGCTCGTTGTTTTCCACTGTCACATACCTGTTCCGCTTTTCTCTTGCAGAATATCTCCACAAAATTTTATCACATCCGATGCAAAATCTCACGCATGGAACATAAATTTGGAGAACTTTGTGACAAATGTCATCTCCTTTTCTGACATCCGGCACTACCCATTCCCTTCCATCCATTATCCTATAGATAGATCATAAATGCGATAGCAATGTAGCAATGAAACAGCTCTATATGTATAAGGAGGCAATTATGAATACCGTAGTGAACATCGAGAATCTGGTCAAGCGCTACAAAGAACTCTTAGCACTCGACCATTTAAATCTATCCATAAACGAAGGCGAGATCTTCGGGCTCCTCGGTCCGAACGGCTCCGGCAAAACCACCACGATCAACTGTCTGCTCTCGCTTTTATCCTATGATAAGGGAACAATTGAAATCTTCGGGCAGCCAATGAGCCCTGACAACTATGATATCAAACGTCAGATTGGTGTCGTCATGCAGGATGTTGCTGTCTTCAATGAACTGACCGTAAAGGAAAACATCGAATGTTTTTGCAGTCTTTACGTCAAAGATAAAACTTTATGCAGGAAATATGTCAAGGAAGCGATCGCATTTGTAGGGCTTGAAGATTTTGCAAACTTCTATCCGAAGAAGCTTTCCGGAGGACTGCTGCGCCGACTGAATATCGCCTGTGGTATCGCACACAAGCCGAAACTGATCATCCTCGACGAGCCGACGGTTGCCGTCGATCCACAGAGCCGAAATAAGATCCTTGAGGGAATCGTTGAGCTGAATAAGGAAGGTGCAACCATTATTTACACTTCCCATTATATGGAGGAAGTCGAGCAGATCTGTACCCGGATCGCGATCATGGACAAAGGAAGGCGTATCGCCTTAGGCACCAAAGAAGAGCTCATTAAGATGATCAAAAAAAGTGAGATCATCACCATTGAACTGCTTAAATGCTCGCCGATGAAGACCTTGCACAGATCAGTAGGTTACCACACGTTTATCAGGCTGATTATAAGGATCACACTTTAACGATCCTCTGCGACGGCGGCAAGCATAATCTGGTACGCGCCTTAAATTATCTGCAGGAGAAGGATCTTGCGATCGGTCATGTGTACTCGCAGCTTCCGACACTCAACGATGTCTTTCTGGAGATTACCGGCAAAGCGCTGCGCGACTGAAAACTGTCAGCCTGCGATATCTCGAAGAGATACCGCAAATGCCCGGACAACTTTCAATGGGCTGATTTTCCATATAGGAGGTACTTACAATGACGAATTTTAAATATGCCCTTCTGCGCCTCATGCGCAACAAGGCAAATCTGTTCTGGATTCTGGTTTTTCCGATCCTTTTGGGCTGTCTGTTCAAAATCGCCTTTTCCAATATTACCGCATCGGAAAACTTCCACACGATACCGGTTGCCGTGGTCGAGGGAGACAGTGCGGATGCTGCTGCTTTCCACACGATGATCGAGCAGCTTTCCGGCGACTCGGACGATGCGATGCTTACCGCTACCTTCTGTGACGACGGGAAAGCACGCACGCTTCTTGAAAAAAAGCGAAGTGGACGGTGTCTTCTACTCGACCGATGAAATAAAGCTTGCGATCAATGCCGACCGGTCGAATTCTTCCATCAATCAGAGCATTTTACAGTCACTGCTCACGCAGTATTACCTGAACCGCGATCTGATTGTACAGATGCTTGCAGACAATCCTGCCAATATCGAAGCTTTCGTTTCTTCTCTGGGACAGTCGGTGGATACCCGGAAAGAGGTTTCACTGACGAACAAGGATACCGACACTTACGATCAGTATTTTTACAACCTGATTGCGATGGCTTGTCTGTACACAGCAATGGGAGGGATCCATCTTGCGATCAACAATTCCCCTGATCTGTCCACACTCGCTGCACGAAAAACGATTGCCCCGGCGAAACGCCGGACGTTTCTGTTTACCGAGCTTGCTGCAAATATTGTCTTTGAATCCATCTTAAACATTGCAGCATTTCTCTTTATCATCGCTGTCTTAAGAATCCATATGACGGCGCACCTTGGACTTGCACTGCTTACAATCCTGGTATCCACCACGTTTTCCATCACGTTCGGTATGTTCTTAGGCTGCATCGGACCCAGATCCGAAGGCGGCAAGACCGGACTCATGTTTGCAACTGTAATGCCAATGTGCTTCTTAAGCGGATTGATGATGGGAAACATGCGCGTCGTTGTAGAAAAACATGCTCCGATCATAAACCGGATCAATCCGGCTGCTTTGATTTCCGACAGCTTTTACACGCTCAACAATTATGACTCGATGAACCGCTATGCACGGGATATTCTCACTCTGCTTTTGATGACAGCCATCCTGTTCATAGTCTCAACACTCGTCACAAGGAGGAAAACCTATGCAAGTCTGTAAAACCTTTGCCAAAATCGCAAAGAAGAAATTTTCAAATACGATTACCTATTTTGTTGTGTTTTTCGTTCTTCTGATCGCATTCTCATTTCAGGCAGACTCGACCTCCGACAAGCAGTTTCGCGTATCGTCAGTCGATATGTGCATCATCGATCAGGACGAAAGCACCGCAAGCAAAGCATTATGCGATTATCTGACTTCCATCCATAACCGCATCACGCTCGATTCCTACGATCGTGAGACCTTGCAGGATAATCTCTACTATCAGCAGATCGATTATGTACTGACCATCCCTTCCGGTTTTGAAGGAAATCTCAAATCCGGTGACTTTAAGGATCTCGTAGAGAGCAAGCAAGCCAGTGCAAGCGGCTACTTTGTCGACCGCCAGATCGATGCCTTTCTGTTATGAAGTGACTTTTGTCAAGAGTTAATTTCAAGAAATTTTTCTTAACCCCAGTCACATTTGTTTTCCTGACAGCATTGGAAAAGAGCCCTAGTTTAACAGTCCCCGGCAGTTGGCCACTCTGTTATACGTGGATTGCTTACCTACAGGCTAATGGTCCGCCATTGGGTTCTACGATCTAAAAGCGTGGATCACAGTGTTTCATATGCGCACATAGAAAGGACGTAGATAACCCAGACCTACAGTGACCACAGCTCTTTTCTAATACTGTCAGATTGTTTACTTGTTACATTGTGGCAGAAACAGCTGCACATTGCTGCTTTTTCTGCTTGACTACCATTTTATCATCGGCAGCTGACTGTCAAGGGCTCAGCCGCCTCAGCGGTGCCTGCACCCTTGACTGGCAGATGACTATGATATACCTCTACGCTGCTTTCATTTCAATATTATCTGTCATCATACCCCATACAAAACATGCCAGTTCTCTTGCTATTGCGGCTACTGCCACATTTCTTTTCTTGCCATGTCTTATAAATTTATAGTATCGGCTCCGTAATCTCGTATTCGCTTTGTCTGCACATGCTATTACCTCAGCCGTATTACCATTCTGTCTTGCTCTTAATTCTTTTGACTTATGCCCCACAGCACCCTTACAGATTCCACCAGATGCCTCTATCAGCAGCTGTCTCAAATGACTGTTTCCTGCTTTGGTTATTCCAAGTCGGTGTATATTGTCTGAACTTGAGTTTTCTCCTGGAGCGAGTCCAAGGTATGATGCATACTGGTTTCCTTTTGCAAATCTTTCGAAATCTCCAGTTTCAACAATCAATGACAATGCCGTATGTGTTTTTATTCCAAGGAAGCATCCAAGTTTTTTGACTTTGTCATGATATCTTGTCTGTTCAGCGATTTCCCAATCCGTTTATCGTATCTCTCAATCTTGGCTTCCTGTTCTTCGTATGATGCCATGTATTCGTCAAGCGTCTCTCGATACAATCCATTTGTGATTTCGAGTTTCTTCAGCCATTTCAGATGTGACAGAGTCCATTTTGTCCCATCGTAGCAAAATCCATGTCTGATGCAGAAGGCGTTGATCTGCTGTTTGATTTTCTTTAAAAACAAGCTTATGATCATTCCTCATCCGGAGATATTCTTTTACAGAATCGTCATCCTCTGTTGGAATATAAACAGCATGGTAACCACCATATGACAAGCATTGGGCAATCATATATGCGTCCCGCATATCCGTCTTAATTCTCACGCCTTGTGGTGTAAGCATTGTTGTTGGTGCAAGTATCACACATTTTATGCCTGCGGCAGTTAACTGATTATAAAGCGAATATCCCAGACACCCCGCCTCATACCCACACTGGATATCGTATTCATCGTTCAATCCAAGTTTCAATTTCAGATTTTCAATAAACATCAAAATATTTTTATAATCCGGTGTTACCTTGATTGTTGCAAATACACGGTCATCCTCACCGATGATTGGTTCCATTGCGCATAATGTGTAATTTGTGGTATGGACATCCATGCCGATTTTTAGTATTCTTTTCATATGAGTGATCTCCTTTTGTATGCGGTAATCCCTGTTACCTTTGTTCTTATCAAACTCTAGTATACAGGTAAATCCACGTTGCTACAAATGTGGGGTCACTTCATATTATCTTCCTTAGAAAGTGTCCCATCGGTTGACGGAGTCCACTTTGCCGACACTGCTAAAAGCGAAGATTCCCTGATGTACTACTTTTTCCAGTATTTTCCATACATCGCGCTCATGATGCTGCTGTGCGGACTCTCACCGGTATTGATGGAATTTCACAAAAGAAAATTTAAGTGCACGCATCCGCTGCAGTGCACTTGCTGATACGCGCATTGCCGCCCAGATCGGTCTGTCCTGTTTTGTGTATGTTGTAATTCTGTGGCTCGCATTCATTGTGATTGCAGCTTGTCTCGCCGGACCGGCACAGTTGTTTAGCACCTCCGGACTACTTGGTCTGCTCAACAGTTTCGTCTATATACTGATTGCGGCATCCATCGCTTTATTATTAGGTGCTTTTTCGATTGACTTTAACATCGTCAATATGATTGCCAACATTCTCGGGCTCGGCATGAGTTTCCTGTCCGGTATCTTTGTTCCGCAGTCTATGCTCGGAGAAAAGTGTTGATGATCGGTCGTTTTCTTCCGGCTTATTGGAATGTCCGTATCGTCAATATGCTCGCCCCCTATGCAGACGATGTGCTTTCCATGCGCACGTATTGGATGTGTATCGGGATCCAATTGTTATTCTTCCTTGTGCTTTTTACCATGTATCTGGTCGTAGAGCACCGGCGCGCACGCTAACTTCGTGCAGCCTCGTTTCTTCACGAAAAAAAACTCCCCGTATCCGGCATCTGTCCGGACTTCGGGGAGTTTTTCATTTACGCGAGTAGCGAGAAAAAAATCGGAGCGCCGCATATTTTCTATTTTACCTGTTCAACCTTTTTCCGAGCCGACGCATACGGCAATCCTTTTCGTTTCACATGCATCCTATAGAAAAACAGTACGATTGCCTCAAGCCTTCTTTTTTGAGTACGATCTGGATTTCCTCCTTCGGATGGATCGGCTTCACGAGGATCGTGCGGATGCCCGCGAGGTTTGCACCGCACACATCCGTAAAGATCTGGTCTCCGACAAAAAGCGTGTTTGCCGCATTGGTTCCCAGTTCCTTCATGGCCTTACGGTAACCTGCCGGCTTCGGCTTTCCGGCTTTATAAATATACTGCACATGCACCGCATCGTTAAACATCTTTACCCTTGGTTCCTTATTGTTGGACAGAAGCATGCATTTGAATCCAAGCTCCTTTAAGTGCCGAAACAAAAGAATCGCCCGCTCATCCGCAGGCGCTCCATGTGGGACTAACGTATTATCAATATCAAAGATAATGCCGCGATACCCTTCGTTATACAATTTATCAAAATCAATGTGATATGTGGAATCTATATATTCTCCCGGATAGAGAAATGCGCACATAAGTGGTACTCCTTTACTTTTTAGGTAATGCACTCATTTCATGAGTACATTACAAAGGGAGCAGATGCATTCCAAAGCAAGCTCCGCTTGCCGGCATCTGCGTAGGTAATGCACTCATTCCATGAGTACATTACAATATGTATTACAGTGAAAAATTTTCTCCGGAGCGCATATTCTGCTGCGCAGCTTCATTCGTCTTCTTTGTGACCGCATCGCTGCTTCCGACGAAATACTGATACTGTTGAAGAACCTGATCCTTGCCGAGATCGGATACCGCCTTTTGTACATCCAGACTCTCAAGATCACTATCTTTTCCCTTGAGTTCATAAGTTTCTCCCGGGCGGTAAGTCTGTGCAAAAATCGTAGGAATCAAAATTCTGCTCAACCGGTACTTCCGTAACCGTTACCTGAGGCTCCTCCGGCTGCTGCAAAGAGATCGTCAGCTGCGCTTCTGCGATCTGCCGGCTGCGCAGCTCTTCGGCTTTTATTGAATTATAATCATAGAATCCTGCATATGGACGAATTCCTGAGATATTCATACCGGTTCTCCCTTCTTCTCAATCGTTATGATTTCAGCATCATTTTCTTTAACTCATTCATAAAGGTATTTACATCCTTAAATTCACGGTAAACGGATGCAAATCTTACATAAGCAACCGCATCGAGATCCTTTAACTTATCCATCAGAATCTCTCCGATGAGAGAACTTGGAATCTCTTTCTCCTCACGGTTAAAAATCTCAATTTCCACATCATCGACAAGTCTTGTAATCTGTTCTGCGGAAATCGGACGCTTGTGACAGGCAAGAAGCACACCTGCTTCGATCTTGGTTCTATCATACTGCTCACGATTATTGTCCTTCTTGATAATGATCAGCGGAATCGTCTCAACCTTCTCATATGTGGTAAAACGCTTGCCACAATCATCGCAGAGACGGCGGCGACGGATCGAATTGTTATCATCGGCCGGTCTGGAATCGATTACTCTTGTATTCTCACTGCTGCAAAACGGACACTTCATCGGATGCTCCTCCTACTAAACTTATACAGAATAAGTATAACTGCCTAAGATTTTGTTGTCAATCATTCGATCATGTTAAATCTTACGCTTCATCTCTTTCTCATTGAACTCTACAAGTATTATATCGGGTCCAATTCGAATAACTTTAGCCCATGGAATACAAAATTCACTATCTCTGCAAAAACAGCCGAAATATTTGCCCGGTCCCGGTATGATAAGTGCCTTAATATCGCCGCATTCCTTGTCAAATTCAGGTCTCTGACATTGCCGAGACATCTGCAGTCACTGACATTGACCACTTCTTTTTCACATAGATCCAAAAACGCATAGCATCACCTCTTAAATGATTCTATGCGTTTCCATTCCTGTTTATTCCTACAACGCAACCGTGCCGTGCTGCGAACCATACCATCTCAGTGTCATTTTCATATGCTATGTATCCATGATTTACTATATATTTTCTTTCAGCTGTATGCTTCCCTTTGTATCAATTGAAGATAGAATGCTACTTTTTCTTTAATCTCATAAAATATAAGCTGTGCCACCTCTGTAGCACAGCTTATAGATAAGGGAAGATATTATATAAAAAAGAAACTTGTATGTATGATAAAATA
>VOFC01004814.1_pt1 | contig 49788 bp, 61 predicted proteins | sample 5384161 | NCBI WGS metagenome assembly VOFC01 (sample SAMN12384722, study PRJNA508395) | human gut metagenome | isolation source: healthy gut B | host: Homo sapiens | reverse complement strand
GCCATCAACAGGTAATTGACATTGTATATTTTTTGACCTTGAAACAATGGAATCCTAAATTTGTCCACTTTCAGGACCATAGGTTTCTCTATGTTGCGTCCGCAGTCCAAGCAAACTTGATTTAAAGAGTCTGGCTCGACAAAAAAAGTTTCTTCGCCACAATGAGGACACTTTGCATAGCATAGATCTCAATTGAATCATTAATGTCATCCATTCTCTGTCAATCACACGTTTCTCAGGGAAAAGAATACTTTGTTTACTGAATGCTTGGATGAAGAGTTTTTCCATTGATTTAGGGAAATAATCCCCATCTTCTTATTACGTTTGTATGTAATCCTGGGACCGGCCTATTAGAGTCATCAAGCGGATCCATAATAAAAACAGCATTATGACCAAAAAAAGCTTTTTCCATGTCTTCGGTCATGCAACCGCAGCCGGCGATTTTCTTTCCCTCAAATGGCCTGTTGAAATAGAACAAGATGAATAAGATTACTGCCATCGAAAAATAATCAGAATATCTATTCGGCATTGTCTTTTGATCTACAATCTCAGGAGCTAGATAACCAGCTTTACCAATGATGCCCAAATTCGTCTTATCTGGAGCTACATTGTCGTTATCGCAGATAAGTACATCTCCATTTCTTGGATTGATGAAAAAATTTCCGTCGTTCATATCTTGATAACTCAATCCTCTGATATGTAACTTCTGAAAGGCATCACAAATCTTGATGGCGGCATTGATGTTTGCTGCCATACTTGAAAACTGTACCTTAGCTAGCATGAAGTCACTGAATTCTCTATATCCTCTAGGACGAAGTTTCATAATGTAGCCAAAACTACCTTTTGCTTTTCTGTTACAGCTAAAAGGCCATAAGAAAGCATTGCTTGGTGCTCCAGAGTCAGCATTTCTCTTCAAGTTGTTATAGAAGCTATCGCTATAATCTCTTGTATACCATTTGAGAGCAAAGTCTCCTCCACAATAATCAACAAGATATACAATACCTTGTCCACCTCTGCCGAGCTCACTGTCAACGGTACATGTTTTTTGCCATTAAGCAGTTTTATGATTGTTCCTTGTTCTAGTTCTGCCATAGTTATTGTACATTAAATCCGATTTTTCTTCTTGGTGCAAGTGTAAGTTGAGCTTGACCAAGAGATGATGGGTTGTTACGAATTGATTCTTCCAACATTTTTGCTCAATAGGTGATGTCTTTGAAGGCTGCAACTAATGCAGCATCATTTACAATGAATGCAATATCACTGGATGAATAATTGTCTGTCAATGCAGCTAATGCATTTGTGTCTATGTCGGAACAAGGCCTATCCTTAAGATAGAAATCGAAAATTTTTTTTTCTTGTATCCTTGTCCGGAGCTGGAATCATTACATGAAGATCCAGTCTTCCTTTCCTAAAGAACTGCTTCGTCAATAAGTTCTTTCTGGTTAGTTGTTCCAATGATGAATATTCCTTTTTTGCGAGCAGTTGTTCATCTGGCTAAGGAACTCATTGACTTCAGGATTCATCAAGCTTTTTTGCGTCACTTCCCGAACGCTTTGGAACCATAGCGTCAAATTCGTCAAAACAGATAACAGAAGGCGCATTTTTCTCTGCGTCTTTTAAACAATTGGGCAATTTTGCCTTGTGAACCATGTATATATGTGCTTCCAATGTCGGATGCTTTGATGAAGATATAGTTCAGTTGTGCCTCTTCTGCGAATTTTTCGGCAAAATATGTTTTTCCACAGCCAGGAGGGCCATAGAGTAGCATTCCATTTGGTGGGGTTAATTTATATTTTTCGCCTGATTGGGATTTTTCAAGAGGGAAGATAACCTTCTGCTGGAGCATGGCCTTGACATCATCCATTCCAGCAACGTCCGCGAAACCATTTCCAACTTTCTTCTGTATACTGTATTCACTCTGTGGTTCTGCTTCTCGCTCCGATTTGACGCCACTCTTTATCACCTTCTGGTCTTCTTTTATCGCTGCGGTAGATATTGGGACATGTCTTGGTTTCAAGAGCGTTTAACAGATCTTTTGCTGTTTGGATTCTCTTTTTCAGGATCAGGACTGAGACATATTTTGAATAGTTGCTGGAGCCATAATGGACATCCATCTAAACTTCCAGAGAAAAGAAAGAGGTTTGTTCATTAAAGTTCTGACTCTCTTTTCTTCCTCATTTGCATCCAACCCTTCAGGAAGTTGCTGTCCCCAAGATTCTTTCCCAAAACCATGGAGTAAAAGTACTGCGATAATCGAATATATATCCGATCTGTAGTCAAATTGGTTTGAATAAGTCTCAGGCGCACGGTAAAATGCTATTAAGTCAGTGCGCAGGGAAGTTATTCCCACTACCGTTATATTCTGAGGATATGCCCTAAGTCAATAAGCTGAGTTTCTTCTAGTTGCTTAGGGTTGAACATTATATTTTTGGAGTTATGTCATTGTGCAATAACCCTTTCAATGCATGTAAATAAGTCCTTTAAGAGCGTTTATTGTAATGTTTAAAGCACGCTCTAGTGGAAAAATTCTTCCACTTACCAATGGTTCAGCTACTAGAATTCCTGTGAAATACTGGTGACAATATAAGGATATTTTGTATTTGACATTTCATAAATGTCATCATTTACATATTGTATAACATTACGATGCGCTAACTTTCTAGATAAAGTTATTTCTAATATCTGGCCATCTTTATCCTTTATATCATAGGGTATTCTAGTAGGGTCAAAGATTTTAAGGAAGTACGGAGCTCCTTCTTTGTCAGATATACGGTAGGTCTCATTGTATAGCCCTTTTTTAATAAAAGACTGTACAGTATAATTACCTATGATTTGCGACTCTTTTAAGATAGCCATTTGCTTAAATATTAAGGATTGTTTAAAACTGTTTTGCTCATCTTTGGACTTGCAACTAGAAGTTCTCTGATATCTACCCCGAGTAATTCTGATATCCGAGATAGAGTTTGTAAATCTGGCTGCGTAGTGTTTGTACACCATTTTGAGATAGTGACAGGATCTTTCCCTAGTTGTTCGGCTAGCCATTTATTTGTTTGGCCAGCATCAGCAAGCACTGCTTTAAGTCGATTTAGATTTGCCATATTTAATTTATTAACTTTAAATGCAAATATAATTGTTTTATATGTTATAGAAATAATGTTTAAATATGTTTTTTCGAAAATTTTTTGTTTGTATGGCTTATTTAATGTATAATACTCCAATGTTGTTATTTCTAATATATGATATTGTGACAACCATCCGGTCTTTGTGTTTTTAGTTTAGTTCACGATTTCGGTAAAGGAGATAAAAAAACAGAATATAGTGACCCTGTTTATAGTGACCCTGTTTTCTGAACTCTCCATTAGATTTATAGATAGCACTATTTAAAGCCTCTTAATTATTGATGTAACCATTTAATTATAACATCTATCTCTCAAATTCTGCGTAAACAATGCGTAAACAAACTGTTTGAGGGATCAACGTAAAAAACCTGAGGGATTCTGAAATTACGCATAAATTTTCAATAATCTAAACAGAAATCAATAGATTACACTTCATTTGCAGCATTTGTTTACTATAAATATTATCATAATATGGGTTTAGAGGCAGCCTATAGTATGCCTTCACTCTTCAAATGGATACGTTTCGTCGTAGATTTCACTTAGAGAACGGTCGTTGAAAAACCAGTGCGGTGTGGGCTGTATATGCTTGACCTTATATCCTTTTAGCTTAGCAGAAAGCGCACTAATAGAAGTGGTCATCTTTCCATATGAGAACATCGCCTTTCTGCAATCCCATCTCATAGAAATTGAGCGGTGGACGTTTGGCATGTGCTTTTGTGCTGGCAGCTTTGTCCTCATCGGTGAGGTCGTTCTGTATCTCGTCTGTCACTTCTTCCGTCACATCTTCATGGTGGAAAAGTTCGAGTATGGCTTGCGCCTGTTCCACGTTGATACGGAAGAACTCACGGTTCTGATTGATACGCTGAGGGTCAAAGGCTTTATGAAGGGCTTTTTCAATTTTGAGACAATCACTTTTTTTGACCTTGCACGCAAATTTACACTCAAACGGTACGGGAACTCCTGTGGTATATAATTCCTTCATACGTTTATCAATGCCTTCCTGTGTGGTCATACCTATTTTTACAAGTCCTGGCATCACAGGGTTTGTCAGAAGATAAACTATTCCGTATTCCATATCGTTGTGTTTTTAGAGATTATTGTACGGTTTGTTGTTGTTTGTAATGAAATCAAGAACTTTTTCAAATTTGTACATCAGTGTTACCGTTCTTGTTGGTGAATATATGTGAGCTCATTTTTTACTTCTCCTATATTTTTGATTACTGGCATTGGGATGCTCGGGATTGGTCATTTCGAGATAGCCAGCCTCGACAAGAGCCATGATGTATGTTTGGATATTCTTACTATGGTATGTCACACCTACCCTTTCAAGAATTTCTTTGCTGCTACGTGGCACACTGCAGAAGTTTACTATATCCCTCTGCTTATTTGTTATTTTAGGACGTATAGTGTCAGAGTCTGCATTGAAAGTGTCAGAGTCGGTATCTAAGCCGGTGTCAGAGTATCTAAGTTTAGTGTCAGAGTCCGCATTAAAAGTGTCAGAGTCGGTATCTAAGTCGGTGTCAGAGTCTGCATTGGGTTGATTACTTATCTGCCTATTTATAGTAATCACGAACTCATTAGTCCTGTCATTATTGGTGAACGAGACATTCACGTCCTCCGACAAGGCACGAAGCATACCACTACCTGCTCCTGTGTAGGGAAGCAGGTGGATGGCATTTGTGAATAGGAACATATTGCGTGGCATGGATGTGCCTATAACAATATCATCTACGGTAAGTCCATTAGGGAGAATTCCGGGGCTGTGTATCTCCACCCTGTCATCAAAAATGAATATGCGGATTGGGGCTGTCGCATTCAGCGATCGATGCACTAAAGCATTTACGGTGAACTCAACAAGGCTGGTGTAAGGAATCTCCAATACTCCTTGCGAGTTAAACTCTTTTCCAACTTGTATATGGCGCAAGTTCCGGGTGAAGAAATCCATAATAGTCTCAAACTGATGAAGCAGATTTCCTTCAATGTCGGAATCGTTCACCTTATCGCGAAATTGTGTACCTCCAAGATTGTTTCCCACAAAGCAAATGCACTTTGCTGTCATTGCAGGAAGCCAACGCTGAGTGTACTTGCCAAACAGCAACATTGCAGCCACTGTGATTTTTCCATCGGGACGGATAAAACGCAGGTTACGTAACAGTTTCTCTCCATTGTGCCCACTGGCAATAGCAGAACAGACGGTATCTAAAGAGGCTTCGCGAAATGCGTCGCCCACCAAGCCTTTTCTTGCTAACACCTTATCAAACTTGTTACTAAGGAAGGTTTTGATGGTACCCTCGTCTAAATCTTTGATGGTAGCATCTCTTACTCCTGCTTCATCTGGCGAAAAGCTGCCACAGTCAGTCATCATCTCGGCAAGCTCGGCATTGTCGAACACTTTGCGCTTGTCAGCACCGTTCTTCACCCACACAATTCCCCGATTGTCATGGTAGGGCTTATTCAATCCTTCCTTAATATGAGCTACAACAAGGCTTCCGCCATCCACAGAAATTGTTTCCACATCAACAAGGATGGCAGGAACAACATTCTCAGATGCGATATTGCTAAGTGTATTGGTGGTTTCCTGTACTTCCAAATAGGACAAAGGATTGATGTTTCCGGTTTTATCTACCGCACCAACAACCAACGTGCCACCACGTGCATTACTGAAAGCCACCAGTTCGCAACCGATGTCATAGCTGTCAAGGAGCCGTTCTTTGAACTGCACCTTACTGACCTCGCCTGACTTTATCTGTTGAATAATATCTATTTCCTTCATTTCTTCAAATGTTTTTGGTTGAGCAGTCTACCTGCATCAATATTCAAAGCCTCTGCTATACGTAGGAGGTTTCTTGCGTCTTTATTTTAATGAAAGAGCTCAAACGATGGGCAGACACGTTGAAAAATCCGTGGTTTGCTTCCTGAGTTAATACGCCGATTGGTGCATGCAACTAAGCCGCATCTTTCAAAGGTGTACATACCGACTGAAGAAAAAGCACTCATTCTGCCGGATGGGATGGCATTGTTGTTTCTGAAGACAATGACCCTTATCTGCCAGCTGGTACATGTCTTATCGAGATGGGGACGAATGAGAAAGTGGCAACAAAAAGCTAATGACGATTATACAAAAACGTACGAATGGCCCATTAGAATTTGAGAAAGGAGAATGTACCTTCGTTTTCATCACTCCTCGCGAATGGCCCAAAGCGCCATCTTGGGAAGCAGACAAAAATAAACTGAATAAGTGGAAAAGGGTTAAGGTGATAACAGCCGTAGAATTAGAGGATTGGCTATCTTATTATCCTTCTGTCGCTTTATGGGTGGCAGAAAACTTAACATCTCCCACAGAGAAAAATTCAGAGTATAGAATCGTATTGGCGTCAATGGTCAACCAACGATAAAGGACAACAACTTTGCTATAGTGTTGCCGTTGGAGGACGTGAGGAATCTGTCAAAGAACTTCTGGAGAAAACAGAAAATCATATAGCAATAGATGTTTGTTCCCATTCTGTAGAGGAATCGCTCGCATTTGTCGTGGCTGCTATATTACAATGCGGAGATGACAATCTTAAAAACAGAGTGGTTATTGCAAAAGACAATGAAACCACAGGCTTATTGGCTTCACAATGTTCCAATATGGTTATTATCTCTAGTGGAGATGATAAAAACATTAATCCAAACGAGAATTGCTTGGTGTATGTTACACATCCATCTGCAAGAAGCAGAAGTGGAGTGTCTATCGTTCTACGAACACCAGAGCCTGACGATTTTATTAATGCTTTAAAAAAAAAAGCGGATTTAATGAAACGCAAGCAAGGCAGCTTTGTTCTGATACAGGGCGAAGCACAGCTATCTTGAGAAGGAAACTTGGTTTTGAACGCAACAACCCTGATTGGGCGAAGCCTAAAAATATCAGCCGATTACTCCCGGCTCTTCTGATGGGGCGTTGGCTGAATAATCTGGAAGGAGACAAAAAACTAATTGAGGAGCTTTCAGGGATGGAATATTGCCAATTCGAAAATCTTATTCAGACATTTGCTAAAGGCAACGATAGTCCTTTTGGACTTATTGATAGTCTATGGTATGTTATATCTCCATTTGACGCTATAAATTATGCAATAGATTTTATCACACCCCAATACTTGGATAGACTCTCTGCCATTATTGACAAAGTAGCAAATGATATTGACCTTGATGACAAAAAGGCAGCCACGACTGATTCCTTATTCTGGCAAAAACATAATACGAAAGTATAGCTATTATGCTAAAGAAGGGTTACTCTTGACATTGGTGTTATTGGCTCTTCGAGGTGACAAAAATGCTCAACTGATTCCGTGGGTTGACGAAAAGGTTAGAGCAATATTAAATATAAACACTTTAGAATGGTGGTTTGGCTATTGCAAACATAATCTGATATCTCTCTTGGCAGAAGCTTCGCCTCAGGTTTTTATTCAGAAAATTGAAGATGATGTGATGAGCGATAATTCTATCATCCGTGAGATGTTCCGAATCAATTTTGAGCATACCTCCTTGTGGGGTAATAGTTCGCACTATGGATATGTTTTTATCTGCATTGGAAGACTTGGCCTGGCCTGCAGAGAATCTTTCCAGAATTAGCCGAATCCTATTTGAACTCTCGTCTTTAGGGAAGAAAGAAGGGTATGTTGGAAATCCTTTGAGTCGTTGTGCAAAATATATTGTCTCTGGATGCCTAAAACAAAAGCAACCATAGAGCAATGTTTTATGGTACTTGAATCCATGGCAGAGGAGTTTAGACCATTTGTTTTCAGACTTTGTAGATGTTTAGTGAACTATAGTCGTCAATCACAAAGCATTAATGGCCGTATAATGCGGTGGAGATATTTCGGAGAAGACGTTAAAGCCGTGACAATGGATGAGTTTTTGACAGCATTAACAGCTACAGTGAGAATGTTGATAAAAAATTGCGATTATAGCAATGATGCTATTGAATGCATGTTGGAAACAGCGACTGCTCCTGACTTGCCTACTCATCTTAGGAAAGAAGTCCAAGATGCGATTTCTTCAAATATAGATTTTCTGAAAGGTAAAAATAAGTTCTGTGACAAAATAAGAGAAAAAATATATCATTTTGAAGAAGCCCGTGATTCAGATTGGTGTATAAGTGATGATGAGATGAACTGGCTAAAAAATCTCTTAGAAGCCATATTGCCAGATGATATTATTGAGGCTAACTTGTGGAAATTCAAGATTTTCTTGCCTGTACATGAACTGCATCGGAGAGAGGATGATATATGTAAGTGGACAGAAAAACAGTTGAATTTCAGAGTAGCTGCCGTGAAAGAACTGTACAAGCAGATAGGATTCGATGGTTTAAGAAAGATTGCCGAGAAATCTGAAGACAAATATCAAACAGGTCTTGCATTTGCAAAAAATTCAAGACCACATACCCGATGGTTGATTTTGTTATAAACGAAGGTTTTGACAATCAACTTTTAGCAGGATTCTTTGTCTCTTTATTCAACACAAACAAGGAACGCTATTGGAAAGTGGTGAGGAAATACAATAATCGGAATGATATTCTTATTAGCATCGGAACAAATGAAGAATTAACCAGATTTGTCGAAACTCTACCAGAAGAAGCTAAGGAAAATTATTGGAAGACCGTATCTGTTTGGTGCTATTCTGACGATACGCTGAACATAATGGTAGAACAACTACTTAAAGTGGGTAGGTATGGCGATGTATTATCTTTGCTACGTCATGCTAGTTATGGTGGGAAGGACATTCCTGTTGCACCAGCCAGTCAGACGATTAACAAACACACCTTCATCCAATTCAATAGCGACTGCAAAATCAAAGGTCTTTGCTATTTCCATGGCTTTCTTAAAATCATCTTTCGGAATAAGGTGCTTTCTTATCACGGTGCCATCCCGCAAAACACAGTCGGCACCATTCAATGCAATAATTCCGTCATACGGAACATCAGCTATTTCATGAAGGTCGCCTGCCGCTCTACCGGTAGCAATGACTATTCGAATTCCACCGTCATGAATCTTCCTAAGGGCATCAACAGAGGATGGCAACACTTTATGAGTTTCAAAACTTACCAATGTTCCATCCACATCGAGCATGATCGCTTTTATCATAACATTTATATCTTTATTCATTCTTCGACAATTTAGAGAAGCAAATCGACTATCCTTGACTGATAAGTCAGAGCAGTCAATTAAACAGTGACAAAGTTACTGAAAAAATTCCCATAACAAATACAAACCTCCAACACATAAAATAAAAAAGGCAAAAGGAAACGAGATCCTTTTGCCCTATACCTATTGATACCAACTGAAAATTGATAGTAAACGTTTAGCGGAAGTCCTTTAATTCTTCCTGCAATTTCTGACGGGTAAAGAAGATACGGCTCTTTACGGTACCCAACGGAAGATTCAGTTTTTCTGCTATTTCGCGGTATTTGAATCCGGAAACGTGCATAGCGAACGGAACCCTGTATTCTTTCGGAAGAGCATTGACTACGCGATGCATTTCTTTTTAAATCGTAAGCTCTTTCCGTACTTTCAAAACCTGAATCTTGCGGCAGGTTAAGGTGATAGAGGTTTTCAGTCTGATCGACAAATGTCTGATCGCGCACTATTTTGCGGTAATTATTAATAAAGATGTTCCGCATTATAGTATACATCCATCCTTTGAAATTTGTGTCGGGGGTATATTTATCTTCGTTATCCAATGCTTTTAATGAGGTTTCCTGTAACAAATCGTTTGCTTCTTCACGGTCGGTTGTCAGTTTATATGCGAAACGGAGTAATTCATCCTGTACTCCTACTAAATCTTTTCTGAAGCTTACACTTTTCATATACGTTGCTTTTAAATTGTGAGTATTCGTTATCATCATTTCGATGTTGCAAGTTTACGCGTTTTCAACAAATGTGGCAGGTGAAGAACAAACATTGTTTAGGGGAAAATCTATCAGTTGATAGAATTTAGGTCATTTCTGATAGTATTCAGGTGGTTTTGAGACTGTCTTTATAGCGAAAAATCCCATTTTGAAGTCACACCTGACTCAAAATGGGATAACACAAACAAAACAAACAATATTAGCGATTTTCACAAACAGCTGTCTTTTTTCATCTTTAAAAATTCATAAGACTTAATTTAGAATCTGTTACTAAAACATTCTAATTATGGGAACAAAAGTATTATTTTCCGGCAAAAAGGAACGTAGAAATTAAGAATAGTTATAAATAATAGTTGTTTTATGTATAAAAAATTGTGCCTGACTATAAAGAATTGTATTTAATATTTGCTGCCAAAAGAGGCATAAATGCTTCATTTGACGATATTTTATAATATCAGTATTCCAAAGCGATGTAAATTCTCCTACTTCTTTTTTTCACTAAGAATTAATTTCTATATTTGGAGAATATACAACCAAATTCAGATTTACTATCTATGACTGATACCATCTCTTACCAATATGCAGCTCCTTCCGCACTGCAACGGTCAGCCGATCAGGACGAACTGTTTCTTGCCAAATACAGCGAAATAGAAAAGAAAGAAACACCCTGTTTCTTTTGGGGAAAGTTGGCACAACCCTACATGACAGCACGCTGCCTCATCGCATTATCCAATGTTGTGCAGTCCGGTTTTAATCTGACACCGTCACAGCTTTCCATGCTGAAAGATCCGATTGTAACCGCAGGAAATGACCGCCTGCGTTTTGAAGGATTCTCTAATTGTGCAGGTGTATATGCCAGAGTCGACGTGCTTCCTGACGGACACGACGGAGAATTTCTGGAAAACGGGACAACAAACGTAGATTTTAATCCCGGAATGATTTCTGCCTTAGGAGGAATAGGCAGACAGGAGAATATGGTAATGTCGGTCGGTCCCAAAGAGGTGGGACTTTATCATAAAGGTGAGAAAGTGATAGAACGAAAAGTACCTCTTCCCGTGAAATGGATAAAAGGGCTGACTACGGTACAGATTTATCAATCCGTTGCGGAACAGCTCTACTCCTTCAATCGCATACAAACCTTGCAACTCTTCCAGACTCTTCCGAAAAGTAGTGTGAAATGCGACTATTATTTGGTGATGCGCGGACAAAAACCGGCCTTTTCACCGGTGAAAAGTCTGAATGCCGTCTGCATTGGAGGACTTCATCGCTTACGTCTGCTCGAGCCCTTGCTTCCATTTGCCGATGAGCTGAAAGTCTTTGCGCATCCCACCATGCAATCTACCATTTGGCAACGTTATTTCGGTCCGGTACGCTTCAGCCTTTCTCTTTCCCGCGAATGTTGGAGAGGATTTTCCGGAGAAGGCGCCGCACTGGAATCTCTGCTCGAAGATGTCCCCGAAAGATGGATAGAAGCAATGGATAAATACAGTTATGCCAACCAACAGTTCAACCCCACTCTTTTTTGCCATAGAGGAACATATTGACCTGGAGAAGGTAGATTCCCTCGCGGCACGGCTGGCAGCCATGGGGTTATTGGGATTCGATTTGGATGAAAACAGCTTCTTCTACCGTCGCCTGCCTTTCAAAACCGAACGTATTTTAAGTCTCAATCCTCGAATGATAGCTGCAGAAAAAACTACTGGAAGAAGAAAAACAGTAGAAATCATATCGAATGACGAGAAACGGACAGAAGCACGCGTGGCAGGAAGCGGAGGTGTCAGGCATACGGTCATTCTCGACAGAGAAAGTGAGAAGGAGCGTTGCACTTGCACCTGGTTCAGCAGCAATCAGGGAGAACGGGGAGCTTGCAAACATATTCTGGCAGTAAAGAAACTAGTACAATGGAAGAACTAAAAAAAGAACTCGAGAAATTATCCAAGGCTTATGTGGATACTCCGGAGACTGAAGAGAAGATATTAATCCCTTTTGTCAAGAGATTACTGGAGTTACCAATGAAAGAAAGGCGGAAGCTGCTGCCGGTTATCCGGGATTTACAATGGATAAAAAAGTAAGTTTGCCGGTTTCAGTAGTGAGACAACCTGCAGTGCGGCACGGGCACATTTTCTATCCGCTGTTCAGTTTGTCTGCGCCAACAAACGAGAGATGGATATGGCATATCATGTAAAGTTTGATATGCTTTGCAAACTACTCCCACTTTACTGCCCCACCTGGCTGATGGATTTTATCAATGATGACAAAACTTGGTTTAATTTCAATCTCAATTACGAACAGCTGATGCAGCTCATGGATATGGGATACCTCAAAGAAATCGCTCCAAGCCGCATTGCACATGTACTCCCTGGATTACCCGCATCAGAAATAAGGAACCCAAAGGAAACGATACTTTCAACAGTGAGTTATTACTCAAGCGGGACATCACCCTGAAAGAACATATCTGGACGATTTTCGAATACGAATCGTCCATCGGCTATCAAGATGATTGCGCCAAAGAGGCTTATAAAAAAGGAGTTACCGCACGGGATGAAAGTATCAGTGCCGCTCTCTACCGCTTTTCGCTGGACGGCCATCTGGATAGAGAACGCCTATTAAAAAGCCACACTCGCCACCTTCCACCGGAGTTTCAAAAAGATATGGCAGGATGGTTTGCCGGATTCTTCGAAACTCTGCAACCAACTACCGGAGAACTGTTATCCTTGCAAGAAGAGATGATGCAAATATTCACCTCTTCCTATACCAAACCGGTGAACGTGATGTTGCAACAGTTGAAAAATATTGCATCCGAAGAAGGATTCCGTTATCAGGAATTCATCGAACGTGCAACCACCCTTTTCTTCTCCAGCCCCAAAAACTCGCTGCTTACCATTTACGCCCTCTTTGAAAAGATCGTCGCACAACATCCCGAGATGAAAGAGCCCTGCTGCATCACTCTCTGCCATCTCTTCTTGAAGAAAGACGAAAGCCTTCAAAAGAAAGCCGCTAATTTTATATCAAAATATGGAGACGTCTCTTCATCCAATCTCCAGGAAACACTGCAATCTTATCAACCGGAGATGTTTCAAAGCGTGCATGCGATACTCTCTTCTTTCAAACCGCAGCCTACAGAAGAACCCCATGAGCCCGATGCAAGTGTGGGAGAAACGGTACACATCTGCAGGAAGACAACCCTATTCCCTTCCCCGCCAACAAAGAAGATTTCCTGTTCCAGCTTAGTCGTTTGTTCGACATGGAGGAAAGTTGGGAGATAGAAACAACCATCGCCGCCATCATTGCTTTCCATCCCCAATTGGACAAAGAAGATCTCAACCGGATGGAACCTGTTTTTCCAACGGGCTGCCACTATCGTTGCCAATAGCTGGGAGCCATACGAAGATCTTCTCGCTACCTTCCTACTGGAATATCAACGTTTATGGGCACAGAAAGATACCTCCAACACAGGATTTTTGAGAAATATGTTCACCCGACTGGAAGAAAGGCTGAAAGGAATAGATGAAAACAGAGGAGCTTATGACGAGCGCTCTTTCAAACGACTTGCCGACTGGAAACCCGGCTACAGCAACGCAACCTGTTTCACACCCATCAAACATTTATGGCTAAATGTGATCCGTAAAATAAAAGGAGGCAATGCCTTCCCCTACTTTCTACTCCCACCCATACCCCCCGGCATACGTACAGGCTACCGAACTGGTACGCCGGCTTGCCGTATATCAGAAAGCAGAAACGAAACCCTGTCCATGGGATTTCCAGCTAGCTATTGCCCGATGTGCCATGGAAGACAAAGAAGAAGCCATCGCCACCGCCCGGCAACTGTTACAAGATGAATACCTGCATCTCTCTCTGTTCCTGTTGGATGAAAACACGCTACCCGAACCGCCCTACAATCATCCAACCGCCTGGATGGCCGCCGGACTGGTAAAAGCACCGGAGACGGAATTCGAAGCATTCAAATCTTTCGCCTGTAACACATTACCACACAACTATCTGACAGGAGACTACGAGTGGAAAGAGGTAAAACCCAAAGAGAAATCATACGAAACAGACAGGCGTCTGCTCCAACTCGAGTTCTACAAATGGCATACATATGCCGAATGCAACAGCCACCAGTTATGGCAGGAACATCTGATTATCAACAGTAAATATAACATGGATGATTCCCGTTACATGGAACCTTTGTTATGCTGCTTTCCCAACCGCCCGGAACCATTAATAGCCCAGATTATCACTTGCTACATGACTTTCGGCACTCCGCAGGAAGACAGCAAACGCACCCTCGCCTGTGCCTTGCGCATGTTGTTGTCTTTCCACTGCCCGCTCAAAGAGATGAGTTTGCTCCTACTAAGTGGTTCGCTGCTTTTTGTAGACAAAACAGTCCGTTCCTATGCAGCCGAATTATGGGTAGAAGGAATATCCACAGGAAGAATAAACAATCACTGGGTAGGAGAAATCTGGCCCGCCTCATCCAGATGGAACTTGCTCCGCTAAAACGCTTCACCACACAAGTGTACGAAAGCATGTACAAACGAAGTACTTTCCACAACCAGCAACTGGAAGCACTGCTCACAGAATTTATAGGCGGATTGCCAGACAAACCCGTTACCGGACTCAAACAACTGCTCGAACTTTATCTGGAGCTATTGACCATCAACCACAGCAAGGTTACAGACGAACAAATCCTGCAACGCCTACAAGAATGGGGCACAAACAGCAACCTGAAAAAAAAGTGACGACTTCACTCAACAACCTATAACAAATTCATGATTATGACCATAGAAGAACGCCTCAACGAGATAGTAGAAAAAGGACAAGGCGATGCCATCATCCCTTTTCTGCAAGGATTAACGCAGGAAGAACGAAAAACGCTTGTTCCCTGCCTTAACAAATTGGAAGAACACTACAATAAATTCGTGCAACTTAACGAGAACACATACGGTACACGCGGAACTCCCGAACAGCATCGTATCATCAATCTTACCGCTCTCGTCATCTATTAGCTAAAAGAATTCCGCAAACACGAATGGGGAATCTATACAGAACAGCTGAACGAATTGATTCCATGGTATATTCCTTCCTGGATCGACAGTTTCTTCAAAGAGGGTGAAAGCAGGGAATTCGGCGGTTTCTATGGAATGAATTACGAAACTCTGATGGATTGGATAGAACAGAGAGTACTCACCCTAACACCCTCTCCACAAACCATCGCCGGTTATCTGGTGAACTACATGAACAATACCGATTTCCTGCAAAAGCGGGCAATCACACTCAAAGAACATATCTGGTATCTGTTCCAATACGATTGCGGACAAAACTGGACGGATAATCGTACAAGCGGACAGCCTTATTTCTCTTTCAGATACTTCGTAGAACACGGTCAACTAGATCGTATGCGTGTATTAAAAGAATCTCTGCTTGCCGTCAACCGGAATCTGAACAAAAACCTAAGTAGTTGGTTTGCAGGCATGTTTACCGCACTTAACCCCAGCACAGAAGAACAACTAACACTACAACCGGAAATATTTGCCGTTCTGTCCGCCCCTCACAGCCGTCCGGTAAATATCATACTCGGACTGCTGAAGAACTTATGCACTCACCCACAATTCCAGGTTGAAGAGTTTCTAAGTCAGACTTCCGTGCTTTTTGCTTCGGACGTGAAAGCGATTCACCAAAACACACTGGCAATACTCCATAAGCTGGCAAAAGAAAGAAAAGAACATCGCGACACTATCTGTTGTGCAGCCGCACAAGGACTGATGAGCCGGAAGAATCCACCCAAAGTAAGATAGTCAAACTTATTCAGACGTATGGAGAGACGGCATCTACTACATTAAAAGAGATACTTTCCATATATACGGAAACCATGTTGGCTAATACTAAAAAGGAGCTGAAAGCGTATTTGGAGAATAATGAGCCGGAAGATTCCGCCTCTTTCACGTATGAGCCAATACTCCCTATCATCCGTGAAGACAACCGGATACAGGAAATCACTTACACTGAAGACCTGATATTTCTAGCCAGCCAAGTGCTCGACGTGAACGAGATCTATCACTTCGACCTGTTACTCGGAGCCTTAGTGGAATGGGACCGGCAACAGGAAGTAAAACAAATCTCAATGGACCCCTATTCTCCAACGTGCCTACAAATTGCTGATGAGCGGAGGAAGTTCCCGAAATGGTATATTAGACCAGTTAATGGCCACCTTCCTCCTTGACTATGCCAAACTGCTGATTAAACGTTTCCCTGAAGAAGCCCAAGAGTTAAACAACTTACATCTGAAAATGGTACAAAAAGACGAACTTCAAAAAGGCAAATGGGGGTATCGTAATCTGCAAAAACTCACCATTCGTGAAAAAACGAACAAAAAAATAAAGTTCCCCGTTCATAAGCAACTGTTATGCCGGACATTAGACCTTCTGGAAAGCAAGGAGAAACCTTTGCCCCTATTGTCCACTCCCACTCACACACCGATGTTTATCACTCCGGAAACCCTGATAGAAAGGTTAAAACAATATCAGCAGGCAAATGCCGAACCGGACGATATGGATATGCAAACAGCACTTTCACGAGTGGCACTGGAAAGTTCGTCGCAAAAGCTTCCTCTACTCCTCCGAAGTTTGAAAGGAGAATACCGGCACCTGCTCACTTTTTGCTGGGAGAAAAAAAGACGTACTTCCCCAAGCACCTTTCAATCATCCTTCCTGGTGGATGATGGCAGGATTAATGAAATCACCGGAAACAATCTATTCTGAATTTAAAGACTTCTCTTACAATAAAAGTCCACGTGAATTTCTGACTGGAAACTTTAAATGGAGAACCTATCAGTATACTGACTCGTACACGGATTATAACAAGAAAACAGTAGAATGGCTTTGTTCAAATCTTACTTTCGATATTCCGGAAAGCGAGAACTCTCATATCATCAATAAAGACAAATATAATGAAAGAGTCAGTTACTATTCATACGATCCGCATCCGTTACTGGTTGAAATGTACCCACAGATAGAACGTTTTGACGACATACAGAACGACTTACCACGTTTGGCATGGTTAACTCCCAATATACCGGAGCCACTATTGGTATGGTGCATCCGCAGTGCCATATACGCCCCGACGTTAAATGAGGTAAGGGAAGCAGGTATCACCCAAGCTGCCATTGAAGCGCTTCATCAGTTAAGGCATACATGGCACGAAGTGTCTTATCTGCTGGAAGCCACTTGCATGCTGGTATCCGATAAAACTTCCCGTTCCTATGCTGCCGAAATCTGGATAGAGCGTGTAGGTCAAGGCTGCATAAACAGTGGACGCATAGGCAGCATCTTAAGCTCGCATCAACATACCGGCTGGGGACCGCTGAAAAGACTCACTGACCTGATACAGCAACAAATGATAAACGTCAGTCCGCTGCATAACCGGGGAATTGGAGAAACTAATCGTGGCAATGTTGGCCGGACTTCCAGAAAAGCCTGTCAAAGACTTAAAGAAATTACTGGAAATATATGCGGAGCTGTTATCCATCAACCATAGCAAAGCCGAAGACGAACATGTTTTGCACCTGCTTGACGCATGGAAAGGAGTGGCCAATCTGAAGAAAGCAGCAGCTAATATCCAACGGTAAGAGAGGTAGCTTATTGGAGCTAAAGCCAAAAAGAAGTATCTTTGGCACACTAAATACAAAAGGTTGAATGATTATTCTAAAATATAGTTTAGCTATTTTCTGTTTACTGCTGACAGGATGCTCCTTCTTTTCCAGTCATAAGGAAAAGGAGAGCACTCCCCTCATGGAATACGAACAAACGACGGAGGATATACAACCACGCGAAGAATGTTCCACCGTTTCACCACCGGAACGAAGCGAAATGGCTCTCTACATGGACTCATTAGGACTCGTCAATATAGCTGACCTGGATAGCAGTCTCGTTGTAAAACTGATGTATACACAGGCTGATAATTTCACAGGCGAAGTGCTTTACGACAACTTAACGGAAGCCTACCTGCATCCGGATGCGGCATACGCTCTGATAGAAGCACAAAAGCCTTAAAGAGACTACACCCGTCTTATAGTCTTATCATTTACGATGCGGCGCGTCCCATGTCGGTACAGAAAAAGATGTGGAACGTAGTGAAAGGAACCTCCAAATACATCTATGTCTCCAACCCCAACCGTGGAGGCGGGTTACACAACTACGGACTGGCAGTAGACGTCAGTATCCAAGACTCTCTGGGACAGCCCCTACCGATGGGAACCAAAGTAGACCACTTAGGCATGGAAGCACACATCACAGACGAGATCGGATTGGTACATAATGGAAAAATGAGTGAAACAGAGCGTCAGAACCGATTACTGCTACGAAAAGTGATGAAAGAAGCCGGATTCCGTGCATTACCCAGCGAATGGTGGCATTTCAATTTTTGCAGCCGGGACGTAGCCAAACAGAAGTATAAGTTAATACCATAACCGACACTCAACAACCCCATAATCAGAGCTCGACGATTCATTGTAATATCCTATAACACAATAACACCATGATGCAAATCTCTCCTGAAATCCAACTTTTTATTCGCGAACATTCATCGGACGATGTACGTGTGCTGGCTTTACAAGCTAAAAAGTACCCGGATATAGATATGCCAACTGTCATCACCCAAATTGCAGGAAGGAAGGTAGCAGCCGAAAAGATTCCCTCATGGTGGGAGATCGAAAAGATATGGTATCCGAAACATCTGTCGCTGGAACAATGCTCTTCAGAAATCACCGCCCGCTACAAAGCACGTCTTTTGCAGGAGATTCTCTGACCGACCTCACCGGCGGATTCGGCATTGACTGTTCTTTTCTTGCCACCGGATTCAAATCCGCCACTTACGTAGAACGTCAGGAGGAACTCTGCGAAATAGCAGCACATAACTTTCCCGTACTGAATCTAAACCATATAAACATAAAAAACGAAGATGGAGTAACCTACCTGCAAGCAATGTCCCCCGTAGACTGCCTTTTCCTCGACCCTGCGCGCCGCAATGAGCACGGCGGAAAAACGGTTGCCATCTCCGACTGCGAACCAAACGTAGCCGAACTGGAAGAGCTTTTACTTCAAAAGGCCAACCGGGTAATGATAAAACTCTCCCCCATGCTCGATCTTTCATTGGCACTGAAAGAACTGAAACAGACACAGGAAGTTCACATTCTGTCCGTCAACAACGAATGCAAGGAACTACTCATTCTACTCGGACAAACATCACCGGCAGAAATCTCCATTCATTGTGTGAACCTTTTCACAAAAGGAACTCAAAAAGAACAACACTTTGTATTCACCCGCGAACAGGAACAATGCAGCGAATGCACATATACGGATTCTTTAGAAACCTATCTTTACGAACCGAATGCCTCCCTTCTGAAAGCCGGTGCTTTCCGAAGCATTGCAGCAGCCTATCCTGTCCGCAAACTGCATCCCAATAGCCATCTTTATACTTCCGATACTTTCATTGAAAACTTCCCCGGAAGAATATTCCGTATTGTCAACCAGTGCAGTTTCAATAAAAAAAGAAGTAAAGGAGAATCTGGCAGACCTGAAAAAAGCAAATGTAACTGTCCGTAACTTCCCCGCCACAGTAGCCGAACTCCGCAAACGAATCCATTTGGCTGAAGGAGGAGATACCTACTTATTTGCCAGTACATTAAATAATGGGCAAAAAAGTTCTGATTCGCTGTGAGAAAGTCTGAACTATTTTCTATTTTGCAAAAAAGAAACACAATCTAAACTAATCCAGATGAATCAAACACTCATAAAAGCCATTCTATTACTAATCGCATTCACCTTGTCCTGTCACACTCCACTTTTCTCACAGAGAGATTTTTGAGCGACACGAGTTCTCTTTTCACGCGGGCTACGGTGTTATGTTCCATCACCCTCCTACACTCACGTTAAGTACCCATAGTTACCAACGTACACTCGCACAAGGCGTAAGCTGGGATGGACAATATAATTTCCGCCCTCTCAAACGTTTTGTCTTTGGAGGAATCTACTCGGATTTTCTTCCAAAGGAAGTCATCCGGAAGGGAAGGACCATTTATGGGTTCATTTCATTGGTACTCAAATCGGAATGTGTAATGCCAACACCAAACATTGGCAAATCCGCGTAACAACTGGTCCCGGTGGAGTCATTCTACGGAACAACAGTGAGGTGTTCGGCAAAACACGGAAAGTGAAAGCCTTCACTATTGGTCTCCTGACCAATGCCAATCTTACCTATAAACTGAATCCCAATCTGGGAGTCAGTCTAGAGTACAATATATGTATAGTGAACTGCTTAGAATTAGAACCCACTATCACGGAGAAAGGGTTATTGTAAAACTCGATGGCAATAATGATACCAACCTCACACGAATAAATTTCACTACGGGATTATCCTATTATTTCTAACATTCACTCAAAAAAAGCACTATGAAGAAATATATACTCATTCTTTTTTTCCATTATCAGCTTTTGGAGCTGTACGGGAGATGAATCGATTGACATTACAGTTTTACCTTCTGTCACCACTACAGGTGCCAACACCTTTGGCTGTCTGATGGACGGATGGATTTATGTGGGAGGACGATACCTGAATTGGGGGCACTCGTATGTCTGGACGTATGATTCATTCCACTACTATCCGGAGGAGGACAAACTATCCGTCAATGTTTCCGTCAAACCTGACATCAACATACACTTCATCATTTTATCTCCCCAGGAAGGCAAAGAAGCAACTCTCACCGATATACGGTTCAGAGGAGAAGAACTGGAAGACGGAACAGCTTTTATAAGCCATTTCGACCCAGAATTGAATATTATCAGTGCAACCTTCGGCAATGGCAAACGTCTGACTAACGGACGTTTTGATATTCATTATACAACACAACAGCAATAATGGCGGCGACAGTAATAACTATTCAGATTTACTTTCTTCTCCGGCTTTATTGGAAGGATTGTTACTTTTCTGATACTCTTTGGGAGTGGTTGTCTCATTTCCATCCCGTACAGCCATATAGTGCGGCGACATAATTTCAATGCCGGCTTCATTAAATTTATCCTGAATATTCTGATGCAAATCCGAATAAATCTGTGCCATTTTATCTGCCTGTTTGATATAAGCATTAATTTGATAGACCGGATACCAATCGCTCAACGAAGTTTCCAACACAAACGGACGCGGATCGTCCACCACACCGGGAGTGTTCAACGCAGCATCAATCAATATCTGATTAACCTGCCGCCAGGGAACATCATAGCCGATAGATACTTCCGAGTGAATAATCAGTCCATATTCACGTGCCGAAGTACTGTAGTTTACCGTATGAGACGACATGATAAATGAATTGGGAACAGTCACCACCTCATTTTTCGGAGTGCGGATACGGGTGACAAGCGGCGTCTTCTCTATGATATCGCCGGTAGTATCGTTCAGCTTAATCCGGTCGCCCATCTTGAACGGGCGCATATAAGTAATCACCAGTCCGGCAATAATATTTCCGATAACGGTACTTGATCCGAGCGAGACAATCAATCCGACAAAGACCGAAATTCCCTGGAACACACCGGATTTGGAACCCGGGAGATAAGGATAAATCATTGCAATCATAAACGCATAGAGCAGGAAACGAGCGATATGGAAAGTCGGCATCGCCCAGTCCGGGTAGAAGCCGTTGATTTTGAGCCGTCCTGCTTCTACTTCACGTGCCAGATACAAGACGAGACGTACCAGGTACCTCACAGCATACCAAATAACGATGATAGTAAACAATTTGGGCACATAGTCAATGATACCCACAAAGATACCGCGAATCGGATTCCATATATATCCTAACAGTTGGTATGCCAGTCCTTCCGTCTGGGGGAAGATGATGAAAATCAACGGTACGGTAAACAGTAGTTGCAATCCCATCAATATATACCGCCCGATACTGGACAGGAATACCAACAGGTTCGCCTGTTTCTGCGCATCCAGCAATTCATACCCCTGGATGGATACCGGTTTTATCTTCGTGTCTTTCAGACGCAAAATACGCGCTTTCAGTTTACGGAACAACCAGTTGGTCAAGCGGAACAGGAAATACTGCCCCACAATTACCAACACAAAATAGAGCACACGCTTTGCCATCCGCCAAAGTCCGTGCTCCGCTTTCATCTCATGCAGTTTGGTAATGACGTTCTGCTGTCTTTCCTTAGCCAGCGAATCACGGGAGACTCCTTCCCACAAAGCGTCCTGATCGGTAAGAGAAAGCAGTACTTTGCTGCCATACATCAAATCAGAAACAATGTCCGAATGGTCAATAGCAACAGAATCAGGTTTCAAATTAAAACGTCTTCCTATTTCTTCGATCGCTGCACCGGTCATCTGTGCACGTTGCTGGGGAGTATATCCGCCACGTTTGGTGAAAAAGGTAAAATAAGGTATCACCGTCCGCCACTACCGGCATGCCCTTAGTGAACTGCCGCAGAGAGTCGATACGCTGTCGCTGCTGTGCATACTTCACGGAGTCGGCGGTAGCCATCTGGAGCTTCATCTGCTCCATTTCCATCCGCATATTCGCCTCATTGAGCCGGGCTTCTTCCAACGATTTCCGCATATCCGCCAGATGGATAGAGTCCGAATCCCGTTTCAAAGGAACATGTCCATTCGTTATTGTATCTCCGGCAAATATCTTCTTAACTGCCTGTTCCAACTGTGCTTGCACCCCGATTGCCAGGAAAGAAAAGAACAACACCAGTAACGACCGTTTTATTTTATTTATTTCCATACCTTATATCCCTTGATTATAATTAAGGTTAATCTAACTTTTCATAAAAAACAGAGCAAACATACGGATTGTTTTTGACATTACCATTTCCAAATTGATTATCTTTGCCACTAAAAGAGAAAAAAAAAGCATGAATATATTATTACTTATCGGGGGATTAATCCTCATTCTTCTAGGAGCTAACGGATTAACAGACGGTGCCGCCTCGGTAGCCAAGCGTTTCCGCATCCCTCCCATCGTGATCGGACTTACCATCGTTGCATTCGGTACTTCTGCCCCGGAACTGACGGTCAGTGTATCTTCTGCTCTCAAAGGAAGCGCGGATATTGCCATAGGCAACGTGGTGGGAAGTAACATTTTCAATACGTTGATGATTGTGGGCTGCACGGCCTTATTCGCCCCGATTGTCATCACCCGCAATACGCTTAGAAAAGAAATACCGCTCTGCATACTTTCTTCTATTGTCTTGCTGATTTGTGCCAATGATGTATTTCTGGATAAAGCTCCGGAGAATATCCTGAACAGAATAGACGGCTTATTATTACTTTGTTTCTTCGTCATCTTCATGGGTTACACCTTTGCCATCGCTTCCAAGCCGGGGACAACGGAACAGGCGGGACAGATAGAAGCTCCGACCATAGAAGAGGAGACAGAAATCAAAACACTGCCTTGGTGGCAATCCATTCTTTACATCATCGGAGGCTTGGCCGCCCTTATTTATGGAGGCCAGTTGTTTGTCGACGGTGCCACGGGCATCGCCCGCAACCTGGGTGTCAGCGAATCGATTATCGGACTGACACTGGTTGCAGGAGGTACTTCTTCCTGAACTGGCTACGTCTATCGTTGCCGCATTAAAGAAAAAATCCAGAAATTGCCATTGGAAATGTGATCGGAAGTAACCTCTTCAATATATTCTTCGTACTGGGATGTAGCGCCAGCATCACCCCTCTCCATCTTAGCGGAATTACCAACTTCGACCTGCTTACACTAGTAGGTTCCGGAATCCTGCTCTGGTTATTCGGGCTGTTCTTTGCCAAACGTACGATCACAAGAATTGAGGGAGGGATTATGATACTTTGTTATGTGGCGTACACGGTAGTATTGATTTATAATATTTAATTATTATAACAAAACACCTGATATTCAGCTTCATTCCAAGTAAAATTTCCTTCTTCAAACATAGAAACTGGTACAATACGAATGTTTAATGATTTCTTCCCCTTAGTATACCTGACTGGAATTTCAAAATCATCTTCCAGCCAGCGTTTATAAGGGTTACTATCAGCTACATACCATAAACGTTCTGTAACCTCTTCACCATCAACAAAAACACGGGCTGCTTGTCGAACATCGTTTTGGTCGCTCAACCTACGTAAACGCACTCCTTCATTTTGAGAAGATATATTCACTCTAAAACTACTAAAACTTTCAAACCGGACAATTTCTCCTACATATAAAATACGATCCTCATTTCCTTCAAAGAAACTTTCCAATTTTGTTCTTCGTACATTACCCATAGCTTTATAAGAGTGCCGTTTAATAGAACGAGAAGAGTTTAAATCCAAACTATCAGTCTTCACCAGTACATTTTTATCTTGACCATAATAGAATATAGTACCCGAGTGTTCCAAATACTGATTGTTATATTCGCCCGACTCTATTCCAAACTTCAGTTCTGAATAGAAAGGATAACTATCGCCTATACAAAAACGAGTCATAGACCATGGGTTATCCGAAAGACCGTCATACCCTCCCATTGATGCACTTCGGGCGGGGTCGGGAATCCCCAACCATAACAAACATAACTTTCAGAACCGTCACTCTCAACTTGTGGTGTTCGTTTGCCGTCAATATATACACGAACATCCCCTCGCAAGAAATGATATGTGAACGTTCGGCATGACATGTAATATGAGCAGCAACCATCTTCCCTCTTCCTTGAATAGCAGCTATCGGACTATCTATTCCTGCCACATATTTTCGGGTATAATATGGTGTATTACGAAAATACCCGGTATTAAATGTAGGATAAACCGACCGGGAAACAGCTATTTCAGAAAATCCCAAAGAAACAGGAACACCACTACGATTTTCAATTATTATCTTCGCATGCTTCCAATATGGCATTGGAAAATAATTATAAAACCAACCGTATGTGTTATATCCTGACAGCAGATAGTTGGTATCGTGAAAGCCCAAAGAATTACCTCCCAAACACGCCAAAGGACAAGAAATATCGGGTTGTTGATGAGCATCCCAAAACATATGAATCCATACATCCTGCAAGTGCTGCTCATTAATCTCCGGAAGATAAAATTTTAAAGAACCAATAGCTCCCTCTCCTTTTTCATCCAATAAAGTAATGGACTCGCCAGCATTGATCTTTTGTTCCGACTTACGATGATATGCCAATTGATCTTTACACAAAAGATTGCTTCCTTGTTTCTTCCATAATTGTATCAAAGTATCATAATTCTCCTTCCCGGTAAAGGTCTTGATACCATTGTCCGCATAAGTGTGGTATACAACATGTCCCCAACCTCCTTCACCTTTGGTTCTTTCATAACCTTCCAGTTTCACATCGGTAGTTACACGGCATCCCTTGTTAAACGGCATTGGAACAAAACTCCGTGCAACACGTATGGGCCCTCTTCCGTTATCAAACGGACCAATATAACTTTCAGCCAAAGGTTTTATAAAAGGCTCTTTCTCTCCGAATTCAGATAAATGTAAACTAAAACGAGGCGTTTCTTCTCCATCAAAATAAAAACGGAAGAGCGGATCACTTGAACTCATATAGCGATGTTGTACAAGATTATAAATACATCCCGGACCATCAACATCAAATATTACCCATTCTCCACGTTGATCCTGGTAAAGGCTCCAGTCCCAGTCGGAATTCTTTCCTCTTTTTATCAATACTACCTTCATAATGGACCGAAATTCCACGATCTAACAAGGGCAAAGATGCAATATCAACCATTCGTGATATACCATAAGATATACTATCGGTTTGCCAACCCAACCGTGATACAGAGACTATCGGACCAATTGCCGACAATGACACAACCCCGAAAACAACAAAACAAACTAAAAAAAATACTTTTTTTCATAAGGTGATAAATATAAAATAAAACATGAATCTATCTATAAAATTTAATTCATAAAAAGTACGGCAACTTATATAAGCATACAACCACTTTATTATCAAATCAATATACTATTTTAACCTTCAAGCCATCTGTTATCATATTTATTTTCCGGCTTAATCTTTTTTGTATATATATAATAAGGTAATATACTCTTGTTTGAAATAAATAGTAAGAAAAGTATCAGTATATGATAACAAAGCACTTTTTTACATATTTTTTTTTGTGCTTACTTTGCAACGTCCATCTTATATGTTATACCTAATTTATTATGAAAATGAAGAAAGTCATTTTGTTTATCACCTTATTCTCCATGATATCATTATTCAGTTACAGTAAAAATCCTGTAAAACAATGGGGACAACTACAAGTGAAAGGCAATCAATTATGCGATCAAACCGGAGACCCTATTGTTTTAAGAGGGGTTAGTTATGGCTGGCACAATCTATGGCCTAGATTTTACAATAAACAATCTGTAAAATGGTTGAAAAAAGATTGGAAATGCACCGTTTTACGCGCCGCCATGGGAACAGTTATTGAAGACAACTACATTGAAAATCCCGAATTTGCATTAAAATGCATGAATAAAGTGATTAAAGCAGCGATAAAAAATGACCTCTATATAATAATCGACTGGCATACTTATTATCCGCAAAAAAAGAAGCGAAAAGCATTTTTTCTCAATGATGGCACAGAAATACGGAAAATATCCTCATATTATTTATGAAATATACAACGAACCTATGGAAGACAGTTGGGAAAGTGTGAAAGAATATGCAGCTGATATTATCTCTGAAATACGTAAATATGATCCTGATAATATTATTCTTGTAGGCAGCCCACACTGGGACCAAGATTTACACCTGGTAGCAGAAAGTCCTTTAAAAGGATTCAATAATATAATGTATACCCTCCATTTCTATGCCGCCACTCATAAACAAGAGTTACGGGATAGAGCTGAAGCGGCATGGGAAAAAGGAATTCCCATTTTTGTGTCTGAATGTGCAGGCATGGAATGTACTGGCGATGGCCCATTAGATATACCCGAATGGACTCGTTGGGTAGAATGGCTGGAAAGCAAAAAGATCAGCTGGGTTAACTGGTCCATTTCAGACAAGAACGAAACTTGCTCTATGATTCTCCCGCGAGCAAGCAAAAACGGAGGATGGGACGAGTCTTTAATAAAACCTGCGGGACGTCAAAGCCGTAAGTTTATCCGACAATACAACTCACATATTTATAAAAATAAAGAATGATAAAATAATATCAGTTTTAGGTAAATAACGTCAATTATTTACTTTCCTTATTTACTAGCTTTGCATCAACAATAAACCTACGAAATTTTATAATAAAGTTAATTTTAAATTTGAGAAAAATGAAAAAGAATCTCTTTTCTTTTCCCCGCTCAAAAGTGCGGATGTTAAAAAGGATCAAAAGGAGTCTGGCTCTTTTTTGATTATGTTCTGGATGATAAATACAGCTGCATCAGCAGCAGGTATTGAAATTAAAGGTACTGTAACAGACAGTAAAGGTGAACCTCTTCCCGGAGTTAATATTGTTGAGTTAGGAGTTAAAAAAAACAATGGTACCATCAGTGATTTAAATGGTAAATATACTATAACAGTAGAAAGCCAAAAATCTGTTCTTCAGTATACTTTTTATCGGTTATAAAACAACAGAAGTCACTGTAGGAAACCGTAAAAACAATCAATGTTTCACTCAAAGATGATACTCAATCTTTGGATGAAGTAGTAGTTATCGGCTATGGTACAATGAGGAAAAAAGATTTATCCGGAGCCGTTGCTTCTATTAAAGTGATGACTTGATGCTTGGTAACCCACCAGCATTTCCCAAGCCCCTACAAGGTAAATTAGCTGGTGTACAAGTAAACCAGAGTGACGGTGCTCCCGGTTCAGGTGTAAGTATCACCATCCGTGGCGCTAACTCATTCTCTACAAATTCACAACCACTTTACATTGTCGACGGTATTCCGTTTGAGGTAGGAGATACTCCAAGCAGTAAAAGCCAACGAGGGCAACAACTCCACCACTAATCCTCTGTCATTGATCAATCCCTAATGACATCAATCAATCGACATTTTAAAGGATGCTTCGGCAACAGCCATTTACGGTTCTCGTGGAGCGAATGGTGTCGTATTGATTACCACAAAAGAGGTCGTGCCGGAGACGCTAAAGTTGAGTTCTCGGCCAATTTCGGACTTTCAAAATAGCCAAAATGGTTAAAATGCTGGATGCTTACACCTATGCTAATTATGTAAATGAGGGTGTAATCAATGGAGCTGCTTATGACAATCTTCCTTATTCATACCTTCCTTACCGTGGTAAATGGAACTACCGTCGCGACGAGAACGATAAAATCGTTCCCAATTCCGGTAAATACTATGCTTCACCGGAAGATTATCTCAATCCGGGTTATCGCGAAGACGAATACGGCAATAAAGAATGGGTAGAAGGCACCAACTGGATGGACGAGATCTTACAAGATGCATTAACACAGGAATACAATCTTAGTGTATCAGGAGGAAATGAAAAGAGCAACTATGCATTTTCAGGCAACTATACAGACCAGACAGGTATTATCAAGAATTCTGGTTATGAACGTTTTGCTGTTCGTGCCAACATCGGAAGCCATGTGAAACCTTGGTTAAATACGGGACTAAATATCAACTTCACCCGTTCGTTAACTAAGTTTGCTAAGTCAAATTCTTATGATTATAGTATCATCCGTTCTGCCATGCTTTATTTACCAACATTATATGTAGGGGACAAGACAGAAGATGATTCTTATGCATGGTTATCAGCCAATCCACGTACATACGTTAATACAGCTAAAGATGAACTGAAATCAATTAATGTATTTACTTCTGCGTTTGCCGAGATTAAAATCCTCGATTGTTTGAAATTCCGTCAGAATCTAGGTATCAGTTATTCAGTAAACGATCGTGCAAGTTACTACAATCGTGAAACAGGAGAAGGTAAAGCTTCCAACGGACGAGCTGGTAAGAGTGATAACTTCTGGCAGAACTTAACAGCAGAATCATTGGTTACTTTCGATAAGACATTTAACAAGTTACATCATCTCAATGTAGTAGCCGGTTTCACTTACGAAAAATCAGACTGGGGTGGCAAAACAATGAATGCGTCCAACTTCCCGACTGACATCACACAGGACTTCGATATGAGCCAGGCGTTAAATATTGAGACACCAGCCAGCTATCGAGGACAAGCAGTTCTAGTCTCCTTATTAGGACGCGCCAACTATACACTCAAGGATCGCTATATTTTCACAGCATCGTTCCGTCGTGATGGTTCAAGCCGTTTCGCTCCCGGAAATAAATTCGCGAACTTCGCTTCAGGAGCAGTAGCATGGACTATATCTGAAGAAGAATTCATCAAAAACCTAAATATATTCAGTAACTTAAAGTTGCGATTCAGCTACGGTCAAACCGGTAATCAAGCGATCAGCAGTTACCAGACCATCGCTTCACTTGCACCATCCAATTACCCTCTCGACGGAACATTGAGCAGTGGATTTGCAGGACAAACTTACAAAGGTCCTTTGAATGACAAACTCAAATGGGAAACAACCGACCAATATAATGTCGGACTCGACATGGGATTCTGGAATAACAGGATTAGTTTATCCGCTAACTATTATTATAAAAAACTAATGACCTGCTACAAAATGTATCTATACCGAATAGTACCGGTTATACTACCATGTGGACGAATTTCGGTCATGTAAAAAAACAAAGGACTTGAGCTAACCGGTAAAATCATTGCATTAGATAAAAAAGACTGGACCTTAGACTTCGACGGTAACATCTCTTTTAATAAAAATGAAATCGGAGGTTTAACGGCCGATCAATATGCTAACCAATTATGGTATAGTGCCAAAGAAGTCTTTCTGCAAAGAAAATGGATTACCTATCGGAACACTCTTCGGCTATATAGAAGACGGCTTCTATGATAATATAGCAGAAGTCCGTGCAGATCCAATATATGCCAAAGCATCTGATGATGAGGCTCGCAGAATGATCGGTGAAATCAAATACCTGGACAAAAACAATGACGGAAAAATAACGTCAGAAGACCGAGCTATCATCGGTGATACTAATCCAGACTTTATTTACGGGCTGAACGCCAATTTACGATGGAAAAAAATCTGACTCTGGGATTGTTCTTCCAAGGTACTCATGGTAATGATATTTTTTTAATGGTAACTTGACAAATATCGGAATGAGCAGTATTGCAAACATCACTCAAGATGCTTATGATTCCCGCTGGACACCAGAGAATGCAGCTAACGCCAAATGGCCTCGCGTCACTACTGCAATGACCCGTGACATGAAACTCTCCGACCGTTATGTAGAAGATGGTTCTTACTTCAGACTAAAAACGATCAACTTAAACTACAATTTCGGTTCAGTCATAAAAAGGAATTAGCAACTTGTCTGTTTTCGGTACAGTAACAAACGTATTCACGATTACAGGTTATAGTTGGTTTGATCCGGATGTAAACGCCTTTGGTTCTGACGCTTCCAGAAGAGGAGTTGATATTTTCTCATATCCAAGCAGCAGAACATATTCAATAGGTTTTAAATTAACGTTATAATCTCAAGAAATAATGAAAAAGAAAAATATATTCATATATGTGATGGCATCGAGCCTCCTATTATCCGGAGCAGTAATGACATCATGCGAAAGTATGATCGAAGAAAAGCCTTTCGACTTCATTGTCCCTGAAGATGTTGAGGATTCTGATAACGGTGCCGACATGTGGGTAACAGGAGTATATAACACATTACACGAAGCCATGTTCAGATACGGTAGTTTCCCACGTCCGCTGGATTATGACTGTGACTATATTTCCGGTGCAGTATGGCGGTTCAGCCAATTTGGAAGTGGTAACTTCCAGGGAGGTGACGGACAAGCCGATGTACTTTGGACCGGAATGTACTCTTTGATTAACCGAGCAAATATAGCGGTTTCTGAAATCAACAAGATGCAAAATGTATCAGAAGTATTTAAAAAGAATGCATTAGGAGAATGCTATTTTCTTAAAGCATGGGCATATTTCTATCTGGTACGTGCTTATGGAGCTATCCCTATTTATTCCGTCAGTGTAAACGAATCCGGGCAATATACTAATAATCCGCGCATTCCAATTGCACAAGTATACACGGAAACAATCATACCTTTGCTTAAAGACGCCAAAGATATGATTTATAAAAATTCGGACAATGGATTTAAACCCGGAAGAGTCTGTGCTGCAACTGCGGCAGGTTTGTTAGCCAAAGTATATGCGACTATCGGCTCTGCGTCCATGGCTACCGGAGAACAAATAACAGTAAAAACCGGCGCACCGTTTGTCATGCAGAATGTAAACGGCACTATGACCAAAGTATATACAGAACCTGTTCCGACAACATTCTCCAAGGATCAAGTTGCCGGTTACGAAAGCTTTTCCTCTCAAGAATATTATAGACTGGCCTACGAAATTGCAGGAGATATAATAGGAGGAGAATATGGAATACACAAACTTGAGGACTATGATTTGGTTTGGTCTCCTTCCGGCAAGACTTGTAGCGAACATTTATTCAGCTTACAAACTAAGTCCGGTGATGAATTATACGGTACATTATTCAGCTCGCACTACTGTGGCAGACTCAATGCAGCAGGAAATATAGACAATAGCTTAACGGTAGGATGTAGAAAACACTGGTATCTATTATTTGAAGAAAAAAGACTACCGCGTGGACAAGGGAGTGTTGCATTGTTGGATACGTCAGAACTCTGATACAAGTTGGGGGGTGGTTCATACTATCCGAACTTTGGGAAATGGCAACGTATGGTTGAAGCCAAAGAACCTCCGTTCGATAATCCTAAAGTAACCTCCGGATGGAGATGTGATGAAGGAGGATCAGAACAGTTCTTCGCTTTCACGACCAAATATTCACAACAAATAGCCGATCAGACTCAACCTCGTACAGATGCCAATTACCCATTTTTACGTTATGCTGATATTGTTCTAATTTTTGCAGAAGCAGCTAATGAATTAAATGGCCCGACAAAAGAATCGGTAGATGCTTTAAATGATGTTCGCACCCGTAGAAATGCAACAGGCAAAGAACTGGCAAACTTTACAGATAAAACCAGCCTGCGTTCTGCAATCCTTGAAGAACGTGCAATGGAATTAGCCTTGGAAGGCGATCGTCGTTGGGATTTAATACGTTGGGGAATTTATTTGCAGGCAATGAATGCTCTAGGCGGAATGGATGAAGCTAACAACGTAAAACAACGTTCCAGCAAACATCTGCTATTCCCGATTCCGACTCTTGAAATCCTGACAAACCAAGGAATTAATGAGAATAATCCTGGCTGGGATTAATCACTTATAACCATGTAAAAAACAGATTATGAAGAAAATAAAATATTTTGCAATAATCGCAGCATCCATATTTACTTTAACATCCTGTACGGATATTGTTGAAGTCGACGATCTGAAAGCCAAAGAAAACAAACCGTCAACAGGTGCTCCGACTGTAGACAAAGTCGTTTTGGCAACAGATGCTGAATTTCCCATTGAGGGAGCAAATTTCGAACAAGTAGTACGAATCGAGGGAACAAACCTTGGAGATATCACTTCCCTAAAATTCAATGATATCGAGGTGGACAGTAAGGAGATATATTCGACATACGATATGCTTCTCGCACCTATTCCCCGTGCACTTCCTAAAGAAGTGACAAACACAATTTATATTACAACCAAACACGGAGAACTAAGTATTCCTTTTGTCGTTTCCATCCCTGATTTAACAATCAATGGACTCAAGAATGAATTTACCCAGCCGGGAGATACGACGGTTATTACAGGTGATAATTTTGACCTCTACGGTATTACAATTGAGGAAGCAATTGTTAATCTAGGCAATTTACCAGTAAATGTAATCGATGCTACTCGTACAGAGCTGACAATAGAAATTCCTGCAAATGCCGCTCCGAAATCTACTCTTACTATAAAAGGGGCAAACATGGATGAAGCATACAAGCTCACATACATGGATCCGGGAGTATGTCAAATTTTCGATTTCAATAATTGGCCGGGAAGCGGTGCCTTTACACATTCCAGCCAATTCCCTGATGCCCCGAAAGATTTCTTATGTGACGGCACATTAGAAGGACAACCGGAACCATTAGTAGAAGGAGGAAAATATATTCGCTTCAATAATTCCGTGAAAGCTTGGGGATGGATGGTTATGTGGGCCGGATATATTACTGTACCGGCAGAAGTAGCCGCAGACCCTTCATCTTACGATTTAAGATTTGAAATCTGTACTGGAGCTAAATTTCCGATATCAGCCCAGGCGCGTATCATTTTAGGAGATTATGGATGGTATCCTTCCAAAGGAGGAATTCCTGTTAATACTTATGGTGGATGGCAAACTGTACGGATCAGTGCCGATACAGAAGCATTGTTGCCTAATCCTATCGATCCTAGTACCAACACAGCTTTCAAAATCATATTTTCTCCCGAATCTGCTCAAGATTTTGATTTAAGTATGTGTAATTTCAGGTTTGTTCATAAGTAAAAATAAAAAGGGAACGCTCGTACTAAAGCGTTCCCTCATAAACAAAAAACAATTCGATTTATGCTAAAAGACTTATTTTCATTATTAACGATTATAGCACTTCTATTTTCATCTTGTTCCAAATCAGACGAAGAAGAAAATGGTGATGAACCTCAACCAACCAAACAAACAGCTTATTTCGGAGTTAACCTGTCAGGAGCTGAATTTGGGAATGTATATCCGGGGGTAGATGGTACTCACTATGGTTATCCCACAGAAAAAAGACTTGGATTACTTTTTAAAGCCAAAGGTCTTTATCTGGTACGTTTTCCATTTCGTTGGGAACGCATACAACCCACAATGAATGGAGAATTAAATGCAACAGAACTGGCAAAAATGAAGAAATTCGTCAAAGCTGCCGAAGATAGAAACATACAGATACTATTGGATATGCATAACTTTGGAAGATATTGTGTATATTGCGACGGGCAAAGTTCACAAAATAATCAATATGCAATCATTGGTAATGCACGATGCACTGTTGACAATTTCTGTGACGTATGGAAAAAAACTGGCAAAGGAGTTTAAAGACTATAAAAATATCTGGGGTTACGACATTATGAATGAACCCTACGAAATGCTGGCATCGACACCGTGGGTTAACATAGCCCAAGCTTGCATTAATGCCATCCGCACTATAGATACTAAAACAACCATCATAGTTAGCGGAGACGAATTCAGTTCTGCCAGACGATGGAAAGAATGCAGTGACAATCTGAAAACTCTTACAGATCCAAGTAATAACCTGATATTCCAGGCACATATATATTTTCGATTCGGATTCTTCCGGAAACTATAATAAAGGATATGATGAAGATGGTGCAACCGTTCAAACAGGGGTGGCTCGTTTGAAACCTTTTGTTGACTGGCTGAAAGAGAATAATAAACGTGGATTCGTCGGTGAATATGGAATACCTGATACTGACGGTCGTTGGCTGGATATTCTTGATGCAGCACTTAAATATCTACAAGAAAATGGAATAAACGGAACTTATTGGTCTGCCGGTCCACGATGGGGTGACTATCCCTTATCTGTCCAACCGACCAATAATACACACAGGATCGTCCGCAATTAAGCACGCTCCTGAAATATAAAAGTACACAACAATAATCAGAATAAATACTGTCCATGAGAACTCGAATCATCACCATTATTATCACTTTACTGCTATCTACCCAATGATTATTGCACAAAAATCAATGGATGAGATAGACAGGGAAAGCTTTGCAGCAAAGCTATCTCCAATAGAAGTAAAAGGTATACAGATGACTGAAGCAGGAAATATTCCTCTTGTCAGGGATACTCCTGCGAAAATCTCTTTGGACGGAACTTGGCAACTGGCAGAAGGAGGAAGTGAAAAAGAACGTTTACATACCATCTGGACAGATCAAATACCCGCCCGTGTGCCTGGTAGTATTCACACCGCATTAGTAGAAAATGAAATCATACCTGATCCATACATCGGACAGAATGACTCTATTGCAGAAAAACAATCTTACAAAACATGGTGGATGAAGCGGGAGTTCGAACTAGACTCCCCCTCATCGCACTGTATATTATCTTTTGGCGGAATCGCTAACAAATGTACAATATGGCTCAATGGAAAACTTTTGGGAACACACGAAGGTATGTTCGGAGGCCCCTGATTTTTCAATAGGTAAATATTTAAAGAATAAAAAATACTCTCATAGTAAAACTAGAAGCCATTCCCCAAATGTTTCTGGGAAACTGGCCTCCCAACGCAAATGAAAGTTGGAAATATACTGTTGTATTCAATTGCGTTTATGGATGGCATTATGCACAAATCCCATCATTAGGAATCTGGCGTAGCGTTCAATTAAAAGAACAAGCCGCAGTAGAAATAGAATCGCCATTCATCGCCACTCGTTCGCTCGATGGTCAAATGCGCTTAACTCTCGATTTGCATAAAGAATCATCTCCATTAAAAGGAGTATTATATGCAGAAGTATCTCCTAAAAAACTTTAAAGGAGTAAAACAATATTATCATTTCGACATAAATAGTCAGAAGAAAACAGGAAACTCTATCTTTAGACCTTCAAATCAAAGATCCGCATCTTTGGTGGCCCAATGACAGAGGAGAACAAGCACTATACGACCTCAATCTATTCTTCATTCCACAAAAAAAGGAAAGACCGCCCATGCAAAAAACGTCGTTCGGTATACGGACTATTGAGATGAGACCATTAATTGATGGTGCTAAAGAAGATTATTATAACTGGACATTTGTCATCAATGACAAGCCGATGTTTATAAAAGGAACAGGCTGGTGCACTATGGATGCATTAATGGACTTCTCAAGAAATAAATATGAACATTTACTCCAAATAGCCCAAAGCCAGCACATACAAATGCTAAGAGCTTGGGGAGGGGGAATGCCCGAAACTGATGATTTTTACGAATTATGCGACAAATATGGTATTTTAGTCATGCAAGAATGGCCAACGGCCTGGAATAGCCATAACACGCAACCGTACGCTATGCTGCAAGAAACAGTGGAAAGAAATACCAAACGATTAAGAAATCACCCTTCTCTTATCATGTGGGGAGCAGGAAATGAATCGGATAAACCATTCGGACCTGCAATTGATATGATGGGACGACTAAGCATTGAACTTGACGGAACACGTCCCTTCCATCGCGGGGAGGCCTGGGGAGGTAGTCAGCACAATTACAACTGCTGGTGGGACGATGCCCATCTTAATCATAACTTAAATATGACCGCTCCTTTTTTGGGGAGAATTTGGGATAGCATCATTACCTCACATCGAGACAGTGCGTAGATATTTGGATGAGGAAAAAGAAGTGTGGCCTCCCCAAAGGAGCGGTAATTTCACACACCACACTCCTATCTTCGGAACAATGAGAGAAATGGAAAAGCTCGTTCAATATTCCGGTTATTTTATGTCGAAGGATTCGCTGGCTTCTTTCATACTCGGATCACAGTTAGCACAAGTAGTAGGAGTGCGCCATACATTAGAACGGGCACGCACATTATGGCCTCATACTACCGGAGCACTTTATTATAAGATGAACGATAACTATCCCGGCGTATCATGGTCATGTGTAGATTATTATGGTATCATCAAACCTGTCCACTATTTTGTGCAAAAGTCTTTTTGCTCCGCTAGCGGCAGTCATGCTATTTGACCGCAGCAATCTTTCCAGTCAAGAAGTCAGTCTTCCTGTCTATCTACTCGACGATTGCCAAATATTGGAGAAAGAGCCTTATCAGGTCAAAGTGTCTATATACAATGCACTACTAGACACTGTTGCCACCCATACTTTTAACGGCACTGGCGATGAGAATGTTGTCAAAAAAATTAGGAGAAATAAGTCTGAATAGAGAACAAACCAAATCGACCATGTTATTCTTTGTCTTGGACATAATCAAAGACAACAAGAATATGTATCGGAATTATTACTTTACCAATTACGAAGTACGTCCGGGCTCCATCTTATCAATGCCCCAGACAGAAATAAAAATGGAACGCACAGGTAATATAGTGACTTTAACAAATACAGGAAAGTACCCCGCTATCGGAGTGCACATAGAAGCACCAGAAAAGATGGATCAACTTATCGTTTCAGAGAACTATATATGGCTTAATCCACAGGAATCAAAAATATTAAAAATAAATTTGGAATCTCCAGTTATTGTAAAAGGCTGGAACCTTCAATCACCCTATTAAACAGAACATTATGAAAAAAGAGTTTTTTATTTCGGCTTTTCTACTACTCAGCCTTCTTTACTCTAAATGGATGTAAAAAGTAATCAACCTCCAGTAAAAGAGACAGGTGAACCTTACGGAGTAAACTTGGCATGTGCTGACTTCGGTTCATCCTTTCCCGGGGAATATAATAAAGACTATACCTACCCGACAGACCAGGACCTCGAATATTGGCAAAAAGAAAGGGCTGAAACTTATCCGGTTGCCATTCAAATGGGAACGGCTACAACTTGACTTAAAAGGACCGTTAAACCAACATGACCTCAATAAAATGAAAGAACTGGTCAGAGCTGCAGAGAAACGCGATATGGTGGTTCTTCTTGACTTACATAATTACTGTCGCCGTTACATGAACAACGAACATACCCTCATTGGAAATAACGGATTAACGATCGGAGACTTGGCTTCTTTCTGGCAAGCTATCGCTAAAGAATTCTCGACTTTTAAAAACATATATGGTTATGGGCTAATGAACGAGCCACATGATCTGACCCCGGAAACCAGCTGGTTCGACATGGCGCAAGCGTCCATCAATGCCATTCGGGAAGTCGACACAAATACTCTTATCATGGTAGGCGGCAATGACTGGTCATCAGCAGAGCGCTGGATTGAACAGAGTGATACACTCAAATATTTAAAAGACCCGGCTAATAACCTTGCTTTTGAAGCTCATGTATATTTTTGACAAGGATGCATCCGGTACCTACAAATATTCATACGAAGAGGAAGAATGTTATCTGGAGAAAGGTATCGACCGGGTAAAACCATTTGTAGAATGGATCAAACAAAATAAATTCCATGGTTTTATCGGAGAATATGGAATTCCCGACAATGATCCCCGTTGGAATGAAACCCCTCGACTTATTCTTGGGATATTTACAAGAAAAACGGAATCAATGGTACATATTGGGCTGCGGGTCCGTGGTGGGATAGCTATTTCATGGCAATCACCCCCAAAGACGGGAAAGACAGACCGCAAATGCCTATCATTGAGAAATATACAAGTACTTTTAAAAAATAGAATTATGTTCAAAAGGTTCTCCATCTGCTACATTTTATTTATGTTTTATTTAACTGGAATTTCTGCTCAAGAAGACCGGTGGACAGGAAATGCCACGAATCTATCCAAAGGAAATTTAAGGGTAAATTCTTCAGGACGTTATCTGGAATACACCGATGGAACTCCTTTTCTCTACATAGGAGATACAGCATGGGAACTCATTAGCCGTTTAAATGACAAAGAAACAGAGCAATATCTGGAGAATCGTAGAGAAAAAAGGATTTACCGTAATACAAACGGTAATCCTGGATGAATTAGATGACATGAATGTTTCATCTAACGGAGGACCCAAGTTAATTGACGGCAATATTGACAAACCCGCTCCTGACTACTTCACCCATGTAGACAAAGTTATTTCTCTGGCTGCAGTCAAAGGCTTATACATAGCTCTACTACCAACCTGGGGGATAAGGTAGACAAACAGTGGGGAAAAGGACCAGAGATTTTTACTCCGGAGAATGCATATAAATACGGCAAATGGTTAGAGAACGCTATATGAACGCTCCCAATCTGATATGGGTAATAGGAGGTGATCGAAGTGGAGACGGAAAGAACTTTGCCATTTGGAATGCATTAGCGACTGGTATTAAAAGTGTAGACAAAAACCATTTGATGACTTATCATCCTCATGGAGAGCACTCATCCTCGTTCTGGTTTCACAATGCTTCCTGGTTGGATTTCAATATGTGTCAATCCGGACACGCACAACAAGATTTCGCAATCTATCAACGTCTGCTTTTGCCCGATTTAAATAAGGAACCACACAAGCCATGCATGGACGGAGAACCCAGATATGAAAATATTCCGATCAATTTCAAAAAAGAAAATGGAAGATTTGGAGATGATGATATCCGCCATACACTTTACCAAAGTATGTTCAGCGGAGCTTGTGGATATACATACGGCTGTAATGATATATGGCAGATGTTTGATACCGGACGTGAGCCTAAATGTGACGCCGACACTCCATGGTACCAATCAATGGATAAACAAGGAGCCTGGGATTTAATTCACTTTCGCAGATTATGGGAGAAATTTGATTTTACTCAAGGAAAAAACCTACAAACCATCTTTTTGGCGATGTACCTTTAGAAAATAAAAAAAAACTATCCCGTAGCATTCGGCAACAAAGACTACTTATTAGTATATTTTCCACAAGGTGGAGAGAGAACGATTTATTTGCCTTCAATGAATGCATCCAAACGGTCTTTAAAGTGGATGAATCCTCGCAATGGAAGAATCACATTCTATCAAAATACAACAGCAGATACCATTCCCATATCCTCTCCCACAAAAGGAAAAGGAAATGACTGGGTTTTAATTATAGAATAATTAACCGAAAAAAATAACAATAGAATATGAAAAGTAATAGATTAGAAGAGCTAACACAAAATTATGAAGCTCTTATCAACCGAAAAAATGAGATATGTAACAATAGCAACGGTATATATAAACGTTACTACCACCCTGTATTAACAGCAGAACATGCACCACTCATCTGGAAGTATGATTTTGATGAAAAACAAAACCCATTCATGGAAGAAAGAATTGGCATCAACGCTGTAATGAATACGGGAGCCATCAAGATCAATCATAAATACTATCTTGTGGCGCGCGTTGAAGGAGCAGACCGAAAATCATTCTTTGCAGTAGCAGAAAGTAATAGTCCTGTAGACGGATTTCGTTTTTGGGATTATCCGATAGAAATGCCGGAGACAGACATTCCTGATACCAATATGTACGATATGCGCCTGACCGCACATGAAGATGGATGGATTTATGGCATTTTTTGTGCGGAACGCAAAGATACAAACGCTCCAGCCGGTGATTTATCTTCCGCAGTAGCCGTTGCAGGTATTGCACGAACAAAAGACCTGAAAACATGGCAACGCTTGCCGGATCTGAAATCTCCGAGCCAGCAACGTAACGTAGTGCTTCATCCGGAATTTGTGAATGGGAAGTATGCCCTGTATACCCGCCCTCAAGATGGTTTCATTGACGCCGGCAATGGAGAAGGTATCGGATGGGCACTCATAGATGACATCTGTCATGCCGAAATAAAAGAGGAAAAAATCATCAATAAACGGTTTTATCATACGATCAAGGAGGTAAAAAATGGAGAAGGGCCACACCCCATTAAAACCCACAAGGATGGTTACATCTGGCACATGGTGTAAGAGGATGCGCAGCCGGACTACGCTATGTATTATACTTATATATGACTTCCTTAGAAGATCCGACACAGATTATTGCCGAGCCTGCAGGTTATTTCATGGCCCCCATTGGAGAGGAAAGAATCGGTGATGTATCGAATGTATTATTCTCAAACGGATGGATTGAAGATGATAACGGAAAAATTTATATCTATTATGCGTCTTCGGACACCCGTCTTCATGTAGCCGAATCAACAGTAAACCAGCTTGTAGATTATTGTCTGCACACACCAACCGACGGTTTCCGTTCTATAGAATCTGTGAAGCGGATCATTACTATGGTAAACCACAATAAACAATACCTGAAACAATAAATACATCACCATGGAAAACATAAAACTAAGAGAAAAAATCGGGTATGGATTAGAGATGCTGCTTCTTCCATGTTTTGGAAGTTATTCACAATGTATCTGCTATTCTTCTACACAGACGTGGTAGGTATCCCTTCGGCAGTGGTAGGAACAATGTTCCTTATCACACGCATTTGGGACACTTTCCTCGATCCGTTTGTCGGAATATTAGGCGACCGGACAAGCTCACGCTGGGGTAAATTCCGCCCCTACCTACTATGGGTAGCCATACCATTCGGCATCTGTGGTATACTGACCTTCTCCTCTTTTGGAGATAACATGACTACCAAAATAATATTTGCTTATGCCACATATACCCTTATGATGATGGTATATTCATTAATCAATGTTCCGTACGCATCTCTATTAGGAGTAATGTCCGCCAATCCACAAGTACGCACAGAGTTCTCCTCCTACCGCATGACATTTGCTTTTTGGAGGAAGTATTCTGGTACTATTCCTCATTGAGCCACTGGTTGATATATTCAGTAAAATGAAGATAACGGAGAATATACCCGACATCGCTTTCGGCTGGCAAATGGCTGCAGTCGTATTTGCGATTATGGCTAGTGGAATGTTCTTATTAACTTTTCTATGGACAAAAGAAAGAGTGCAGCCCATAAAAAGAAGAAAAAGGGTCGCTGAAAGAAGATCTGAAAGATCTGGGCAGAAACAAACCCTGGTGGATTCTTTTTTTATGCGCAGGAATCATGGCATTAGTTTTCAATTCTCTTCGTGACGGTTCCGCTGTATTCTATTTCAAATATTATGTAGACAGCTCCGATACATTCTCTTTCTCACTCATGAACAGTGCCATTACTCTAATCACGATCTACTTGGTATTAGGACAAGCCGCCAATATCCTCGGAATCATGTTTGTGCCATCACTCACCAAAAGAATCGGTAAAAAGAAAACTTATTTTGTAGCAATGGTTGGCGCTACCATTCTAAGTGTTTTATTCTACTTCCTTCCTAAAGATTTTATCTGGGGAATTCTTTGTTTACAGGTCTTAATAAGTATCTGTGCGGGTATTATTTCTCCCTTGTTATGGTCTATGTATGCAGATATATCAGACTATTCCGAATGGAAAACCGGAAGACGGGCAACCGGCCTGATATTCTCTTCTTCGTCCATGTCTCAAAAGTTCGGTTGGACAATCGGAGGTGCTTTGACCGGATGGCTACTGGCCTATTTCGGTTTCAAAGCAAATGTAATCCAATCCGACTTTGCTCAAACCGGCATTTGTATGATGATGAGTATCTTCCCGGCAATTGCCACCATGCTATCAGCATTCTTCATTTCACGTTATCCGTTAAATGAAAAAAGATTATATGAAATATCAACAGAACTCGAAGAGAGAAGAAAAAAAAGTAAATTCATCACTAACCAACTAACCAATATGGCTCATATTTCAATTCGGTCCTATTTGTATTTACTATTGGGTACAACCCTATTCTCATGTGCACCTCAAGAGCTAAAAACGCCATTTGAATTAAAATGTGAGAATATACCCGTTCCTGTAGGAGTAGATACTCAAACTCCCAGACTCTCCTGGAAACTTCCGCTGCTAGAGGAAGATAGTATCAACAGAGTTGAAATATGGCTATCAACAGACAGTACTCAATTATCAGGCAGACAGTCCGGTTATTGGAACAAATCCATCATAGGAGCTCCCATAAGAGTCTCCTATGATGGACAACCATTAGATTCATATACAACGTATTATTGGAAAATAGGCTATCAAACCTCTTCCAAACAGAAAACTACATTTTCCCCTATATCCTCCTTCACAACAGGATGTTTATCATCCGACAACTGGAAAGGGAAATGGATTACTGACAAACATGACATCACATACCGTCCGGCACCCTATTATAGAAAGAGCTTCCAATTAGACAAAACAATCGAGCAAGCCTTACTCACTATTGCATCGGCAGGCCTACATGAGCTCTCTGTCAACGGGCAACGGGCAGGAAATCATTTCCTGGACCCTATGTATACACATTTCGACAAACGTATACTATCAGTCACTCATGATGTTACGTCATTACTATCTCTGGGTGAAAATGTAATAGGAGTACAACTGGGGAACGGCTGGTATAATCATCAATCCACAGCAGTATGGTTTTTCGACAAGGCTTCATGGAGAAACCGCCCTAAATTCACAGCACAACTCCATCTGCGTTACACAGATGGAACAACAGAATATCTGGGTACTGACTCAGCCTGGCAAACAACTGACAGCCCGGTTATTTTTTTCAACAGCATCTATACAGCCGAGCATTATGATGCACAGAAAGAATTAGCAGGCTGGGACTCCCCCGGATTCAACGCTACCGGATGGTATCATGCACAAGAAACCGAATCGCCTACGGAAACGATCAAATCACAAGTTATGCATCCGATTCGTGAAACGGCCCGCTATACAGCAACTCAATGCAAAAAAATAAATGACAGCTGCTACGTCTATCATTTCCCCAAAAACATTGCAGGTGTTACCGAGCTAAAAGTGAAAGGGAAAAAAGGAACAAAACTGCGCCTGAAACATGGGGAACTTTTTAGACAAAAACGGTATAGTAAACATGGCAAATATAGATTATCACTACCGGCCGACAGACGACAGCGATCCTTTTCAAACAGACATCGTCATACTTAGCGGAAAGCAAGATAGATTCATGCCCAAATTCAACTACAAAGGTTTTCAGTTTGTAGAAGTCTCATCATCTGCCCCTATTCAATTATCCGACGAAAATCTTATTGCAGTAGAAATGCACAGTGATGTTCCGGCCATCGGCTACTGGTCTTCGTCATCCGATCTGCTAAACAAAATATGGAAAGCCACTAACAGTTCCTATTTAGCCAACTTGTTCGGTTACCCGACTGACTGCCCTCAACGGGAAAAAAATGGCTGGACAGGAGACGCACATATTGCCATAGAAACAGGATTATACAATTTCGATGGTATCTCTATATATGAGAAATGGATGAACGACTTTTGTGATGAACAAAAGACAACGGAATCCTCCCATGTATCATCCCAACTTCTGTATGGGGCTATGATTGGGCCAACGGGGTCGACTGGACGAGTGCTGTCGCCATTATCCCTTGGGAAATTTATCGATTTTACGGAGATACCACATTACTCCGCCGCATGTACGGACCAATCAAAAAATATGTCTCCTATATAGAATCCATATCAACCAATCATCTTACAGACTGGGGACTGGGCGACTGGGTACCTGTACGCTCAAAAAGCAATATAACCTTGACTTCCTCTATCTATTATTATACGGACGTCTGTATTCTAGCCAAAGCAGCCAGACTTTTCGGATATGCCGAAGATGCCTCCTATTATAACACGCTGGCACAAAAAATAAAAGAAGCTATCAACACCAGTTTTCTCAATAAGGAAACAGGAATATATGCAGGGGGAACACAGACAGAACTTGCCATGCCATTATACTGGGGAATCGTTCCGGAAGAAGATAAAAAGAAAGTTGCTGCCAGACTACATGAATTGGTAGAAAAAGACGATTATCATCTGGACGTCGGTTTATTAGGAAGCAAGAGCCCTACTTTCCGCCCTGTCAGATAACGGATATGCGGAAACAGCTTACAAAGTCGCATCACAAGACACCTATCCTTCCTGGGGGTACTGGATCAAACAAGGTGCTACAACTCTACATGAAAATTGGCGGACAGATGTCGTTATCGACAACTCATATAACCATATTATGTTCGGAGAAATAGGAGCATGGCTATACAAAGGACTGGGAGGGATTCAGATAGATGAAAAACATCCGGATTCAAGCATATTCTGCTAAAACCTTTCTTTCCGTCAGACATGAATGAACTTACCATACGCTATAATACTCCCTATGGCTGGTTAAATATCAACTGGGTTCGTCAAACTAATGACTGCATCCGTTATACAATCGATATTCCGGCAGGCACTTCTGCAACATTTGTTCCTTTTACAATGCCAGAACCCCCAAAAATCTATAACTTTACAAGCCGGAAAACATTCACTTGAACTTGATTTTATTCACCAATTAATCAATCAACGATAACTATGTACAAAAAATCACCTTATTCACATTCATTTGCCTGCTCGCTTTAGCAGGAATAGCCCAAAATAAAGACACTTATACCATTTTATTATCCGGAGCATCTTTTGCCGAACCTAACAATAAGTGGTTTGAAATGGGATGTCGTGCCCTTCACGCCATCCCCATCAATCGGGCTGTAAGTGCAGAATCTATTGCTCACACTGCAAATAAAATGCTGGACGGCACTCTCTATACCCCGGAAGAGTTTGACAACATCGACGTATTTGTTCTTGATGCAAGTACATGAAAAAGATGTATATAACGAAGCAAACTTAAAAGAACTGCAAAGGATTATAAAACTCCTTTTGATGCTTCCGACTATGCCGTTTGCTATGATTATGTCATCAAGCGCTACATATCAGACTGTTATAACCAAAAATTCAATCCAAAATCCAGATATTACAACACTCCTTATGGGAAAACCAGCTTCTATTGTCTTATGTACTCATTGGCATGACAGTCGTCCGATATTCAACACTTCGGTCCGAAAACTGGCAGAAAAATGGGGATTCCCGGTAGTAGAATTCGACAGATACATCGGATTCTCCAAAAACCAAAACATCCGGTTACAGGAAAACAATATAGCCTAATTTACACTGGGGATTCACAAGAGACTCATGGAGAAATATTTGGATGGCATCCGCCTCATGGAGAACATTCATTTATTCAACAGCGCATGGCCGCAATCTTTGCCGATACGCTTCGTAAGATTCTACTTCCCAAAGAATATATTAATGAATAATCACCAGATACTCACATGATGAAAAAACTTCTATCATTAACAGTTTGCTTGTTATTTGTCCTATCACAAATAATGGCACAGCTTTCCGTACCTTCTTTCTTTTCAGACCACATGGTGCTGCAACGTGAGAAGCCAATCAATATATGGGGAACTGCCAATGCCGGCGAGAGAATTAGTGTAACATTAGGAAATGCTCAAAAAAGAGTACCCGGACAGATAAAAATGGGAAATGGTCAGTTAGCCTGCCCCCTATGCAAGCTGGTGGTCCGTATACTCTAAATGTAAAAAGCCTCAAGCAAGACTTTATCATTTACAGATATTTTAATCGGTGAAGTATGGATTTGTAGCGGACAGTCAAATATGGAGTTTCGTCTACGTAGTGCTAATCACGCCATTGAAGAAGTTGCAGCTGCCAATTACCCTCAAATCCGTTCATTCAATGTAATTCAAGAAATGGGACACACTCCTAAAGCCGACTTAAAAGGTAAATGGGAAGTATGTTCACCCGTCTCCGCTTCTGATTTTCAGCTGTCGGCTATTTCTTTGTGCGTGAATTATATCAGAAACTCAATATTCCTATCGGATTCATCAACTCTTCGTGGGGTGGTACGGACATCGAAACCTGGATGAGCATGGAAGTGATAGAGCATTTTCCGAAATATGAAAAATCATTAGCCCGTATGCGTTCTTCTGAATTCGAAGAATACATCAAACACAGTGACAAAGTCAAAAAGGAATTTGAACAAGCCATCATAAATGAACCGGGAGAAAAAGAGAAATGGTATTTAGAAAACACCTCTACAGAAAACTGGAAGGAACATATTGTTCCGTCATTATGGTCAAATGAGGAATTATCCGGTATAGATGGAGTTGTATGGTTTACTTATCAGTTTTCCATACCGGTCAACTGTTTAGGACAGGATGCAGAATTGAGTCTCGGCACTATCGACGACGATGACATCACCTGGATTAACGGACACGAAGTAGGACGTACGGTAGGATATGACCTGAAACGTCTATACAAGATCCCGGCAGAAGTATTAAAGGAACAGAATACCATCACTATTAAAATATCCGACCATCGTGGAGGAGGCGGACTATATGGTCCCTAAAGATGAAGTATACCTGAAAGTTAACAACCGAATTTTCCCTTTGTGTGATAATTGGAAGTATAAAGTAGCAGTATCGAGTGCACAATATGATTATGTAGAATACGGTCCTAACGCTTTTCCTTCTTTGCTGTTCAACGCAATGATTCATCCGCTGGTAGGTCTGGGAATGAAAGGGGTAATCTGGTATCAGGGAGAAAACAATGCCGCCCGCGCCAACGAATACATTGATTTATTTCCGGCTTTAATTACAGACTGGAGAAGTAGATGGAATAACGAATTCCCATTTTATTGGGTTCAATTAGCAAACTTCATGTCTCCGGCCAAGCAGCCTTCCGAGAGCCATTGGGCAAACCTGAGGGCTGCACAGTCGAAGACACTGGCCTTACCACATACAGGACAGGCCGTCATTATAGCAACTACCTGCTATACAAAAACAACCCCTATTCCGTCCCCGACCTTTTCGATGACATGCTCAACACCTTCAACAAGAAGAAAAACGCTGCATTCGAATTTTGTGAAGCCGACTATTTCCTGGCTTATCGGGAAGGTAAAATCGTAGGACGTGTAGCTGCCATCATCAACCACAAGGCAAACCAAACCTGGAACAAAAAGGAAGTCCGCTTCGGCTGGATAGACTTCATCGATGATGCGGAAGTCTCCGATGCCCTGATTCGCACCGTGGAAGAATGGGGAAAAGAACGGGGAATGACACATATACAAGGCCCGCTGGGATTCACAGATTTCGATGCCGAAGGTATGCTCATCGAAGGCTACGACCAGCTTAGCACAATGGCCACCATTTATAACTACCCCTACTACCCGCAACATCTGGAACGCATGGGCTTTGAGAAGGATGCCGATTGGGTGGAGTACAAAATCTACATTCCCGACGCCATACCCGACAAGCACAAGCGCATCTCCGACCTCATCCAGCGCAAGTATAACCTCAAGGTAAAGAAATACACATCTGCCAAGAAGATTGCCCAAGACTACGGTCAGGCCATCTTCGAACTGATGAACGAAGCCTATCAGCCACTCTATGGCTATTCTGCACTGAGCCAACGGCAGATTGACCAATACGTCAAGATGTACCTGCCCATCCTCGACCTACGCATGGTGACATTGATTACCGATGCCGATGACCAGCTGCTTGCCGTAGGCATTTCCATGCCGTCACTCGCCGAAGCGTTGCAAAAAGCCCACGGGCGCCTGCTTCCTATGGGTTGGTATCACCTGGCCAAGACCATCTTCTTGAAGAAATATCCCAAGATGCTCGATTTGCTGCTGGTTGCCGTGAAACCGGAGTATCAGAACAAGGGGGTAAATGCATTGTTGTTCTCCGACCTTATCCCCGTCTATCAGCAACTTGGTTTCGAGTATGCCGAGAGTAATCCGGAGCTGGAGCTGAACGGCAAGTGGGAGTTTCAAGCGGAACAGCATAAACGGAGAAGATGCTTTGTGAAAGGAATAAAATAAGTTCTAAATCGCCGAATAAAAAGCTTGTCAAAGTCCATAAAAAATGTGATAAGTCAATATGGAAGAAAACAATTTCTCATTACCTTTGTCGCAATGCGCAATATGAAGGAATAACGTACTAGGAAGATACCGACGACAACATCCGCCACCTGAGGAAGACATGGAACATATCACGTGACCCCCGTTTCCGGTATGTATATATTGGAAACATCCGCCACCTGGGCGACGGTCCGTTCACATGCCGAGGACGGTATCTACGTGCTTTTGAAAGAAGTGATCGACAACAGCATCGACGAGTTCAAGATGGGTGCCGGAAAGCGTATAGAAGTGACTATAGAAGACAGTCTGCGTGTCAGCGTACGCGACTATGGACGAGGCATTCCGCAAGGCAAACTGGTAGAGGCGGTCAGCAAACTGAATACCGGGGGTAAATATGACTCGAAGGCTTTCAAGAAGAGCGTCGGACTGAATGGGGTCGGTGTGAAAGCCGTCAACGCATTGAGTTCACGTTTCGAGGTGCGCAGCTATCGTGATGGAAAGGTGCGTATCGCTACCTTTGCCAAGGGAGACTTGTTGACGGATACCACACAAGATACAACAGAGGAGAACGGTACCTATATTTTCTTTGAACCGGATAACCTGTTGTTTGAGAACTACAGTTTCCGTCCGGAGTTCGTGGAAACCATGCTCCGCAACTATACCTATCTGAATACAGGACTGGCCATTATCTATAACGGTCAGCGTATCCTGTCCCGTAACGGGTTGGTGGACTTGCTTAACGACAACATGACGGCTGTGGGATTATATCCCATCATCCACTTGAAAGGAGAAGATATCGAGATCGCTTTTACGCATACCGGTCAGTATGGTGAGGAATATTACTCTTTTGTCAACGGACAGCACACCACACAGGGAGGTACGCATCAAAGTGCTTTCAAAGAGCATATAGCCCGTACCATCAAGGAATATTTCAACAAGAATATGGACTATGCCGATATCCGTAACGGATTGGTAGCTGCCATTGCCGTTAATGTGGAGGAACCGTTGTTCGAAAGTCAGACTAAAATCAAGCTGGGCTCTACCAATATGGCTCCCGGTGGTCCTACCGTTAATAAGTTTGTAGGTGATTTTGTAAAGACTGAGGTCGATAACTATCTGCACAAACATACGGATGTGGCCGATGTGATGTTGCAGAAGATTCAAGAATCGGAGAAAGAGCGTAAGGCTATAGCCGGAGTGACCAAACTGGCACGTGAACGTGCCAAAAAGGCAAATCTTCATAACCGTAAGTTGCGTGACTGCCGTTTTCACCTGAATGATGCCAAAGGAGACAAGAAGGAGGAAAGCTGCATTTTCATTACCGAGGGTGACTCGGCGAGCGGTTC
>VOFC01004217.1_pt1 | contig 49830 bp, 18 predicted proteins | sample 5384161 | NCBI WGS metagenome assembly VOFC01 (sample SAMN12384722, study PRJNA508395) | human gut metagenome | isolation source: healthy gut B | host: Homo sapiens | reverse complement strand
TTTGGCTTTATTTTAGTTTTAGTATTATTACACCCATATCCCTCCAAAACCCAAATTGAGCAATGTAACTGAAAGGAAGTTTTTCCATGCAGCACACTCCCTAGCTCTATGCCTCCCCCACTGGCCGTTTCCTGGGTACCCAGAAGTTAATCTTCATATCATTTTGTCCTTTGAGAGAATCTAATGCAGGCATAAATGGAGGAACTCCATAAGGTTCATCGGTATCATTGAACATACCAACATAGAAATAGGTTTCTGGGTTAAGCTTAATGTAATCTTGTTGCTTAACAAAGAAATTTATATTCTTTTGGTAAGGAGCATACACCCCATTTAATTCACGTTTAAACTTGATGTGTTCTGGCTTAAGGAATAATATAGTAGCCAAACCATCAAGCTTATCATTTGGTACTCCTTCTACGGATATTGCCCCACTTACAAGAAGTTGAACAATCATTTTATTAACTAAACCATCTATACCAGCAGTATATCTGGTCCATCCCTTGGTGGCTTTCTTAAGATGTTCTCTCATCTTTGAAGCCTCTTCATCGGTATTATTAGGGAAAGTTACTGTATGACTGGTGTTAGCTAACTTAAACATATCTTGCAATGCGATGCCCATATCAGGATTTACTTTATATAAATCCTTCACTAAAGGTTATCACATCAACATCAAGCCTCAACCAATTTAGCCCAACCCTGTGAATAGTAATTGTTTTATCGTTTATCATTTTCAACCAAAACCCTACCAGCAAACAGAATTTTCTCCCTATTAGCACATTCTTCCCCTAGGGCTCTTCTTACGCCCCCAACCCCAACCAAAAATTGGTTACTTTTCATCTTACTGTACATATTATGCTTAGCTTTTCCTTTCCTTTTAGTGGTCACATTGCTGCTTTTCCAAAGGGCATCATCACTGACATATACATCTCCCTTCCAGGCTCTACGCTTTCATCATACTCATAGCTCTGATGCTTTTCTACCCACTGCAAACAGGGCCCTACCCAAACCATCATATGGTAGTTATAGTTTTCTGCTACAAAGTACTGAATTCCCTTAATGCTATACATCTAATCAATATCTTCTCTGTTTTCTATTATCACTGGATCGGTTCCTTTTAGTTGGCTAACCAAACCAGGGCTTATCCATTCTTAGCCTCTACTTTTACCTTTTCTTTAGTCATCTTCTGTTAGTTAGTTAAAAGTGCTTTAGGGTTAGTTTCTCTCATCTTGGTTTTGCCATTGGCAAACCAGTCGCTCATTGGCCTCTGCTTTGGCTATTGCCCTAGCTTAAAACAACTTCCCCAGTTATCACCAACTAACTTAGTTACAGCCTCCCACTGCCATTCTTCCCTTATATACTACTTAGCTTCTTTCCTCCTAGTTTTATCCATAGTTGCCGAGTCGAGTAGACATAGCCTACCAGCTTTGGCGCAACGTCACACTCGTAAATATTCTCTTTATCAGGGCTCCGCTCACAGGGAATTGCCTTGTTACCTATTAACCTTTCTTTGGTCAATAAGGGTCATCACTAGAAGAGTCTCACATCTTTGGCCATCAGTTTCAAATCAGTATTACCTATGGCTGGTTCACCGCCTACTTTCTGCTGCTAGCCTAGCTTTTGCACCCAAAAGTTAGGCGTTACTTCATACCACCCATATCTCGCCCAGCTGCACTCCGCCAGTCATAATCAATGAAGTTGGCAGCTACCTCCAGCCACATGCATCAAACTCTGCTTGGTATGTAAGTTTTACCAACCCATAAGTATGGGGACTACAAATGGTTAGCTTCCACCAGCTGGGGCAGTTAAAGAAGCCAAATTCTAGTTAGCCTACCCAACTACTGCTGCCCGCCCAATCACCAAAAAGGTATTCCAACGTACTGGTTTTCAGGAAAAGCCATTCAACAACAATACCCACATCAAATTCCTACTCAAGGGAAGAAATCGCTATCTCCTCCAGTTTCACCATAGCTATAGTTTTGGTGTTACCATGGGTGGCTCTGCTACATGCAACTCCCAACTCTCTTGTCACCTCTTAGAGAGCTTGTGCCTTTATAGGTATGCCATCTTTGCTGCAAAGGTACATCGCTACAACCAAAGACAAGAAATACATAAATGAGTTTCTGCACTCCTGCCTGGCTGCGAATTTAGGGATGGCATGTTGGCCATTACTTAAAAAGTTATGTCAAAGTTATTTGAAATTCGATGTCAGTACCTATCCCAGATTTTACCTTCGGATAGTAAAAGGTATTGACTCCGAATTTGTAATTAAATCTCTTAGTCTTGATTGAAAGACCAGCTCCCATATCGAAGAGATTATTGAAAGGTCTATATTTGCCATAAACGTTATAATTATTAATAACCTTGCAACTTCTTCCAGTTTAATACCTTCATACCAGTTTATAGCTTGTTTCCCTATCTGTTCACCTCTTAAATAGTTTTTAGCTAATAAGCTTCCAGTTTCTGCTATTAACAAAACTCAAGTTCAACTTATCTTTCTTCAAAACAATTTAACTGTAATCTTGCTTTACTGGTAGTACTGGCTGCCCTTACATAATCAGGCTCATTTTCGCCCATTATCGCTAACTACATATGGCTAAACCATTTCTACCCACTCCACCCCTTTAGATACTCTTCCTCTGCTTTTAAGAGTTTTTGCCTTACATCACTGCCATCTGGCTTCACACCAGCTTAGCTCCAGTGACTCAACTCAGTTTCAACCTTGGTTGTGCTAAATAGCTAAAACTTAGGTTACAACAAACAAGTACATTCTTTAAATTCTTCATATAATTTTCGCTTTATAAACTCTGTTACTCACTGCTTTCCTGCTTCCCAAATCCCTTCTTACCTTCATATTTATATTATAGCTTTCTACCAGTTACTTCCTAAAAAAAGAAAACTTAATAAAAAAGAAAAAGGTTTTTCAAAACACAATTTATTAGCTTATGAGCTCAATTTTCTAAGAACGTAAACGTTTCAACCATAACCTACCATAAACCGAGCCCTTTATTAATGTGTATCTTGCCTAAAAGAATAATGAGTATCCTTAAAATCCTTTCAGTTGCCCTGTTTTTATGGAGTTAAATTCAATTTTTAAATCCTTATATTGCCTTTAAAATCCTCAACCCCCAAAGCGATAACCATCTACTCTACTGCCTATCTGCAGCTTTGAAGAATGGAGCTTATCATACTCCAATCATATACCCCTGAATACTCATCTTTTTTTGCTTTTACTTTTTTCATCTTAAATTTAACCCAAGCCTGCTATGTTTTGCTACAAAGAAGTTTTTCTCAGTTAATTGGCAATCACATTGCTAGCTTTTACCAATCCATTATTATCATCTTCTATAAAAACGGCTTTGTTAGGGCTTAGATTTAAAAGCAATTGTTTTTTTTACTTAAATACTTCACAAAGTTATCTGTTATTTCTTACCAATTTTTAATTACCTGTTGGCACCAAATACTTCCTAGGTATCCTAGGGGATTTCCATAATCAAAACCAATTAGTAAAAAAAATAAGTTTTTTATAGCTCCTTAAAGGCTCAAAAAAATTCTTGGGTTGCAGAAGAGTTTTGTTAGTTTTCTATGGTAAATATCTTAGTTTTATACTAGTTATTTAGGGAAATTACTAGTTAGCCTGTTGGCTATCTTTTGGGCTGCCCAAATTCTTTTACTTTAGCTAGTTTCAACATTGGCAGATGAGCACAACTGGTTTTTACATAATATATCTACTTTCTCATCAACTCTAAAACAAAAAGTTTCATAGAATGGTTATATCACCAAAATTTAACTTCCATTACCAAATTTAAGAGGGAAACTCCTCTTATTTCTATATATCCCTAGTTAAATTTTCCCTAAAGAATAGAAGGCACCCTACCTAGTTACACACCCCAATACCCTTAACTTTTTCATTTCTTGTAACTTCTCAATTTATATTTAATCCAAGCTAAATGGTTTACGGCTCTTCCAAATAACCTAGGGGTTTTTATCATTATTGTATTTTCTTCAAAAACTTACATCATATACCTTCATCTCTATCTTTTATCCCATTTGTTAAAACACAGGGATGGTAAGATATTCATAATATACCATAATAGAATAAAAACAACTACTACCCACCAGGGGATATCAATAATACCTTAGAAGTGGCAATTGGTTAAAAATCACTATACCACACTATACTCAATATCATCCGTTTTACACCCTCTACCTATGCTGGTGGCCATAGCTTATTGCCCAGGAAAGTAATATCTACCCATGTTTACATCTTTCACTTCTCTTAAATTTCCTATTTCTAACTTTTAAAAAATTTACATACCTAATCATTATACTTTTGTTTCTAGTTTGTGCTTTTTTGCTTAGCGTTTCTTTCAAAACAAACTAGTATATCATTAACAACATGCTCACTAAGCTTCTCTATGGAATCTTAGTAACAAATCTTAAAATCTCTACATCCATGCCATCTTTAAAACAACTGGTTGGCTTCAAATGCACATCTACAATTTTCATACCCCAAATACTTATCCCATTTCAAATGCTATTCTCACTGAAGTTAACCAAAATTCCCAAATATTTTACCATGCCCTCATTTTTGCTGGTTATTTACCAAACTAAACTCCAACCAGTTAAACACTCTAGTTTATTAGGTCAAGACTTTTCATCATCCATTATAATAACATCACCACCAGCAGTACATTACATACTAAATCTATAAAGTTTTTAAAGTTAAACGAATAATTTATCTCCAAGAATACAAAAATGCTAGGTCACTGGGAGTAATGCCTATAATTTATTAAAAAATAAAATTGATAATGCAATAAATAAGAAATAATTTCGCATATTTGCATAAAGAAAAAATTTTAATAAAAAAGATATGAAAAAAAAAAAGAAAGAAATCAAAAGCTTTTAGGGGTTATCTCTCACCTTATCTGGTACCCATCATTGAGGGGTTTACAGTTAATCTGGTCAAGCAATGCCTCAGGCCGTTAAAGGCTCAGCAACCTGCTTGGCGCGCCACAACCAGTTGTGCTAAAATGAAAGTAGTTATTCCTGCATATACTTATGGGCTCAAATAAGAGGGAAACAGAATTGCTTTGGGAGTTAGGACAGTGGTTGGTTTGGCAAGCCTACCAAGGGGTAGTTAATTTTGGCAAGATATTACTGGCTGGCTTACAACACAATTTTAAAACATTCACTGGGTTATTTTTGCAATGGGCTTGCTATATTATTTACCCTATACCACAAAAATACACTCTCTTATTCTATTCATATCATTATAGTTATTACCTCTATTCCTCATTTATCTATTAATCAAATACCTAAAATACAAATTACTATGAGGGTACTTTTTAAGCAGAGGTGGTTACTCATGCTGAATTATCAATGCAAGGCTCTTTCTCCTACTCTGCCCCCAGTTTGTTTTCTCCAATAATCTTCCTCGGTTTCTACCTTTCTATATTTCATAAAATACAGTTTCTTGGTATAAAAAATACTGGTAACATCCAGGGGTACTGTGTTAGGCTCTTATATTACCTGCTGGGTTATCCCTATTATAGGCATTCTCCTGCTTGCATATACCCTGGTTTATATTCTGGTTAATTGCTTTTATAATTAGTATTATCTTAATAATAGGTTATTGTTTGTTTACCCAAAAAAAAAAATTCAAATCTAATGGGTATTTTTAGTTTAGGGCTTTAAACCTACTGGAGTTATAGTTATCACCAAGTTAAACTTTTAAGAAATATAAACCCAACCAGTTGTTTTGCTGTAAAAGAGTTTAATTACTTGGTAAATTGTAGCTAGACTAAAAGCATTACCATTCTTACCGAAGAAATTGGCAAGAAAGAGGCTAAATTTCCTGAATAAGAAGTTTAAATATAGGGCATTAATACATATCTATTTTGGCTTACTCATCCACTCTTACATAGGCTACCCTCAGTTTATATTCATCTGCTTACCAATATTAGTTGACAACTATAAAAACGGCATCCACAGTTACCTATTGGTTGGCTTATAGCTGTTATTTCCCAACAGTTTTTCTTCATAGTTGGTAGGTAGGCTTGGTTTTGGCCAATTAGGGCTCATTTGGTGTTGGTTACACAAAGCTCTCTTGGGAGCGGCCGCTCATTTTGGGTGCAGTTAACAATCTCATGCTATTTTGAAACTCTCCTTAGGGGAACACCCAATATATTAAGCAATTAGGACAACCAACTTGCGCTTTCTTAATTATCTACTAAATGATTGTTTAAATTTTTCTTCAAATTGTTCGTTTAAACAATAACATAAGTATAATAAAAAGTTTTAAAAGAAAAATTTTTTATAAATTGTATATTCAACTTCATTTAAATATTTCATGCTTATTTGTTCAAGTAATAGAAATTGCTCTATATTAATTAATTGAAAGGTTTGCACGTCAATAATAGTAGATATTATTCTATGATTTGATTTTAAAAGAATATAAACTACAAATAAAGCACTAACAAAAACTACTAATAAAATAATAAACAAACCAAATAATAACATAATAATTTTATTTTTATGATAGGGAATAAATTTATTCCCTATCTGATTAATACTTTATTTGATTGATTTTTTTACAATCTCAAGCCCTTTTATTAATATCTCTTTCTTTTCTTCTTTTGTATTTTCGCTTGCAATTGAAGAAAAAGAAAAATCATTTATAACATAGACTTGTTTATAAAAGTCTATAAATCCGTCAATTAGTTTTTTATCTGCATTTGTTGCAATAGTTGAAAGAAAATTGAAAGTAACATTTCTAAACTTTTTACTCAAAGATTTGATTTGTTTTTCGTTTGCACCCTCAAATAAATCTTTTTTGTAAATTTCTGTTTTCGTTCCTAAAGATGTTTTGAAAAGTCCTGCATTCTTTTCTTTTTACAGATTTAAGAACGTCTAAAAACAATTAAACTATTTGCTTTTACTGTGTTTACACTTGCTTTTTCTACATTCACTTTGTTAATTTGATTTTTCATAATTAAATTGCTTGAAAGTTTTATTATTTATTATTTTTATTACCTTTTCAAATAGACTTTCAAGACTTTTTAAACTATCTTAATAAGGTATTATTTATTTCGTTTCTGTATTGCAAATATAAGAATTATTTTTTAATCTACAAAATTTTTAGAAAATTATTTTCTTAAAAAGTTTTAAATAAAATCTTTCAAATATCTTTTTGTTTTTCTCACATTGCAAAGATACGGACTTTATTTTAATATACAAACATTTTCAAGAAAATTTTTTGAAAAATGAATATTTTTATTTTCAAAATTATTTTTGTGAAAAATCTATAAATTCAAAAATTTGTGCCCTAAAAAGGACTTAATTTTTGCACTTAATTTTTGGGGGTTACAAAGAGGACTTAACTTTTTAGTGGGCATATGATGATGTATGTATATGGATATTCTTAAGAAACTTATAACTGAAGTGTGTTATATATTATTATTGATAAAGCTATTGTGGGCTAAGGTGATAAAAAGTAAAAGCCAAGATATACCCCTTTGAAAAAATTTTATGGTATATAACATAGATTATATGGTAAGTTAGCTTGGTAATTATGGTTATTTGGGTAAAATATAAAATTAGGCAAAAGCAAGTTGTTAAAAGCCAAAGCTTGGCAAATATTGGTTGGTAGGGGATTTTATAGATTGTAAGCTTGAAGGGTTGGTAAAAAGCAGGTAACCTGGTTGAAACCCTGGGTTGGGTAAGGCAAGCTAGGCAAATAGTAACTAATTGGGTTGTGTAGGTTATTAATGAAAACCAGCTATTGTTATAACCCAGTATGAGCATATGAAGAGAGTATGTGAAAACCTTGGGATAAGCCCTAAGTTGTTGATTTGTTTGTTAAAATTTAAAATTAGCTAATGAGGGGATACTGAGGATTTGAATTGGGTATTGAGTAGTTTATTGTAATAAGTATTATAAGATTGGTATTACAATATTCGTTGGGAATATATTGAGATGTGAAAGTTTGATAACTAATTTGTAGAATTATACCAGCCCAGGTAGTGTGGTGTATTATTGAGGTTTGCCATAAACCTTGATTTGGTAAGAGAAATTACCCAGGTTTGATTTGGTAAAATACCAATAAAAAGCAGTAAAAAACAGAATGATCCCTAGAGCCCCGATGGAGAGAAACCATGGGAGATGGGTTAATGGGTTTGTAATTCATCTAATTTCATACGTTTATTATTTAAAATGTTAGTATTACAATGCAAATATAAAAATAATATATTATATATGCAATATGTGGGTATTTATTGATTAGGTATAACTATTGTGAGGCATATATACTAAAGGATTATGATTAAATTACATCCCTAATAGATGAATTTGCCTTTGTTGGTAAGCTCTCTCATAGGATTAGGAGCAAGATGATTGCGATAAGTAGGATTAGTGATTTATAATTTTTTTAGTATTGTTATATGTAACACTGGTATATTATGTGTGGGGATAAGGATTAGTGATGAGGTGTATAGGGTTAGGATTATTAAGCTGGAATGAGATTATATACCTCTATTTTGTTTGTTGGGTGGGTGTAACTTAGGCTGGTATATTTTTAATAGCATGTGAGGGTTAGGATAATTTAACGGATGGGGATTATTGGTTATGTGATAGAGGATATTGACCCCTTTTTTGTTTATAGTTTTAAAAAGCCCTATGAATGTAAAAACTACCCTGAGTGTTTTGGTAAACCATTTGGTTGTATAGAGAGAAAGGATAAATAAACTTCTTTTGATTTACTGGGTTTTGCCATGAGATGAGCATATCGTTATACAATTTGGATTATACCCTCAACTTTTTAAGTTTGTTGTTGAATATACGGTGGCCATGATTTGAAGTATGTATAAAATTTCAGTGGTTTATGTTACCATATGGTATGATGACTTTGCGTATTCTGATAACGAAATAATAATATAGTTATAGAAAGGAAAATAGTATTTTTAATATTCTCTTTTCAAATTTGACTATTACAGAGTTGCATTTATATGACCAGAAACTGGGTTTGATTGCCTGAAGTTCTGCCTTATAGGATGCCGTAACGGCATCCTTTAGGGTCTGAATATGTCCCCTGGGTTGAATTTGCGAGGTAACAATTTGATTTGAGTGCCCCAACCGCCATGGAGCAACGATTGTGGATGGCAGATACCTTGGATATTGGTATAGAACTGGGCAGGCCTGTGGGCAGAAGAACACGTATGTTTGCAGTAATGGGTAGATTTTTATTGGTTTTTAAAAACTTCTTCAAACTGATTACCCTGAGGATAATTTAGAAAGTTGAATGTGATATTACATTTGGGATAAATAAATAGGTGGTTAACTAACTGAATTTATTGATTACGTTTGTATTGGTAATAGGATAAGATGTACCTTCGGTTTTATTTATTAAGTTGGAGCATAAACTCTTCTATTGTTAACGTTGGTAATTTATATAAGTTTATATAGTGATTATTTATTTAGTTGGTTGAAATAATTTCTGATACTTTCTGAAGTTGTTGGAAGATTTCATTTTACAGCAATTTGATTCCCATTTTTGACTCTTACATGTAGATATTGATATATTTGGGATACCCTTCTTCCTGTTCAACCTGGATAAATTCTGGAGATGTTTTTGGTGATTTGTGATATAGCCCTGATGTTCCTAGGGGTTGGTGAAGGATTTGAATAAGATAAAACCCCCAACTGAGGGGTGAATAGCCCTGTGTTGGTATGCCATTCTTTGTTAAATTATGGTGAAAATAATGTTTTGGAGATTTTGAGAAACCCCTGCATAGGTGATGATATGCCCTGAGATATAAGCGGCAAAGGTTATCCTAAGTGATTGAGTAAAACTGGATATTGGTAAACTTCTTGTTAATATAAAAACCCTTAACTAATCCCTAAGTATAAATGGGATGAGAAGCAAGCTTGATTGGATAACCTCTAAATTTTTTTTAATTCTTTCATAACGTGTCTATATTAAAATTATTTGAGAAATATTTCTCACTGCAAATATACAAAATTATTTCTAAACTTGTTTCTATAATTACTTTTATTTTTTTATAAATATAGAGGTTTGGGAGGTGTTTTGAGTAACCCCCAGAGGATTTTGTTAATATAATTATAATAATAATGGTTGCCAGAACTTTTTAATTTTCTTTGCAGAGAAACATTGCCAAACCAATTCCCTATAGGGTTTGTAAATGAAGGTAACGTGTTTGTTTATCATTATGCGGCATATAACATTTGTTTAAGTTGTATTCCCCCCCGTAAGTTTTTATAAGATTGGCAAAATAACTAGATAACTGTAAAGAGTTTAAAGATTTGCCCCATTTCGGCTAAGCCAAGTTATAAGCGGGAGGTACCTGTGTTAGATAAGCAAATATATTGATGCAAAGGTGATATGAAATGGTATTTTGCATGGTAACCAACAAAGATGGTAACTTGTAGTGAATAGTTGACCCCAAGCAGGCTAAAGGTAACGGTTATAAGTTGTATCTTATTGAGGGAATTTGGTTGGAAAAGCCCCATTGGTTTTATGAGTTGATTGAATGATATGAAGCTCCCCGCCCGTTATGACCAAAATATCCATAATCGAGTACAGCATCGGCAATTTTATTTTTCAGGGTGAATGAGCCCACTGTTATCATTGATTCAAAAGTGAATGAGTAATATGTAGTCTCATACTTATTAAATTGATTGATATCAATGCAGTAAAGATTATGTTTACTAGATTGAATAAAAATACATAAAGATTTGTAAAAGGTTTTTTATAGACTAAGTTGAATGTAGATTTGCTAAAGAAATTTAATATTCTTTGGTTAATAGTTATTCTTTGATTGTAAGTTACTGAGTTCGGTTTTCATATTTTTTGTCTATATTAAAATTGATATGCAAATATAATCATTTTTTATTTTTTATGAAAAATATATCTAATTTATTTTTAGGGAGAAACTGAGGATGTGTGCCTATTATGAAGGCAGTGGATTAGGCTTCTGCCCCCCAGTATTAAGGTAATTGGGGGGTTGGCAAATATAAAACCCTCTTATGGTGAAGCCTTCACTTAGGTTCAAAGGGGGTTACTGTTGATTCATTTAGCCTGCCCCCCGTTTTAAATAACCATGTGTAAACTTTGCTTTATTTTGGTAAACTAATAACTGATAAACTGAGTTTAAGAGATAAAGTAAGCCTTTTGTATTTTTCAACAGTTTATTTCTCAATGTGGGTTTTAACTTCTAATTCCCTTCGAAGGTTATTCCTAACCATTACCAAAATGTTGTGAGGCCCATTAAAGAGATAACTAAACTTCACCATAAGTAGTTTAATTGCCAAAACTATTCCTTGATATGGTTGTACTAAAGGGTAAGGATTACCCTAGTGTATTGAAGCCTAGATAATTTAATTTTATTGATTGAGAGGTATTTTATATACACTCTGCCAATAACTAACTCAAGGAAAACCATTAGTACTTGGTGGTATACCCCCTCGTTATAAGCAGAGTTTTTGTATTGTGAGGTTGTAACAAGGTGATCCCTCCTTTATGAGATGAAAAGCGTATTGAGGAGAGTGCTCATGTTTTTGTGTATACCATGTAGGCCCAGCCTGGGGCGTAGCCCTGCAGCTAACTGCTGAGAGAGCCCCCACAGGAGAGATTCTGATGCCATTCTTTACTAGTGGAGTTCTGGTTTTGTTGAATTTAAAGTTGGGAGCTAGAGCAGTTATAGCATCCCTTGATGCAATGTGTTGGGCATTGTATAGCCATTACACTGCCCTAACCCAGGTTTTATATTGAGCAGCCATAACCCCTAAAAGCTATTTTGAGAGTATACACTCAGGATGACCAGAGAATATATGAATTCAGTTTTTTGTAAAAGTTGTAGGGGTTTAACTGAATTGAGATGTTTGAAATTGCCCTTCATTTTGGTGTCCCTAGATACGCACCGCTGGCAAGTGAATATTGAAGATAATTGGCTTTAAAACTTTAACAATATACCATCATTTGGCTAATAGAGGTAACAATTTAATAAATTCTACCTCTACCTTGAAGACATGTTTACATTTCTGAAGGCAAACTTTTCTTTATTTTCCATATTCGTCATTTTAGATAAGAACTTTCTTGAGCTTAGTTCATCTTGAGTTACTGAGTATGTTACTAACTATTGTTTTATTTTATTATCTTTCTTATAGCACCTTGGTGAGCGCCCCATATAGCAACCCAAGTGAAAGGATACTTTTTTGAATAACCAACTGTTTTAGTTATTAATTAAAATTCTGTAATCATTATGATATATTATTTATAAGTAGATAACCTTTTATAACAAAGGATTTTCTAAGTTTTGGTAGAGCAGACAGCCCTGGCAGTGGTGATATAACTAAAGCATTGAGGTACTAATTGCCAAATGTAGAAACTGGTTGCCAAAGATGATTGAGGAAGCTAACTCGAGAATATTGGTGGTAACACTGTATTTGTGGTAGGGAAGGTAACTACTTCTCCTATACATCATGTGTTTTTGGTATTACTGTAGAAACCAAAATATGAGTTTTTATCGAATATTGAGACTCTAAATAGCTAGTAGAGTATGATAAAAGCCTGTATTAATATGACCGATTGTTTAAAATTGAATACCAAGTTGATATAGCAATAGCAATGAGTTCTTAGCTTTCTTTTTCGTTTAAATAAAAACTATGTGATTAAAATGTAGAGAGTTAATGTATATGCCTCGATTTAGCTTTGGGAATGTCTCATGATTTGGTACCATATTTTATGAAAGCAGGCATAAGTTTGGGTAAACCTGCCAAAATGATTCTATTCATAACAGTTTTTGCAGTATGATTGGGTTTTAATTTAAAGTAAGTAACCTGATTGTACCTTATTAAACACCAGGTTTTCTTGTACCCCTAGTATTCCCATTTTAAGATTTATTTGAACAAAAAGGCTCATATGTATGTATTCTTCTGGACTTGCTTTGTGGGGAAAATATTATAAAAGTAGAAAGGTTACATTTACTAACTTCCGAGGATTAGTATAAGTAAGTGTAACTTCGATTGTTAGCAAACTAAATAAAAAGCATCCAATTGATAAAAGGTATAAAACACCTTGTTTTGTAGATTGGAATGGTGAATATGAGGCTTCCCAGATTTGAATTCCCCACAATTTCAGAAAATACTAAAAGGAAAGATGTATTAATTGTTAGGTTTTCATATTTTTGTCTATATTAAAATTGATATGCAAATATAATTCTTTCTTTTTAAATATGCAGCCTTATTATAAACTATGGGGCTGCTATTTGGAGGGTGAGATGCAAAGGCCTGCCTGCACACCAGAGGCGCCGCCTGTTGATGTAAGGAAACTGGTGCCACTGCATGAATTTGCTGACCCGCTGTTCAATTATGATGTTGCTGAGAGAGTAATGCATTGTAATTGCCATTGTTAAGCAAGCTTTGTTAGTTAAACTGGTACTTCATTGCTTGTTTTGGTAGCAGCAGCTCACAATGGTGAGAAAGCTCAACTGAGGGTACTCTTGCTGAATTCTAACAGTTTAGCTGCTCGGTTTTGCCAGTGGCTTGCTTTGCAGGTTATTAACATTTGGGCAGGCTGCCAAGCTGTGATGGCATTTTTGTGTAGTACAGCTGTCCCTGTTGATTAGGGTGAGCAAAGTATATTGGTAGTAGCTCCACGTAGCTTGCGCGTACGGTGATTGAGAGTGAGTAGAAGATTAGTTTTGATGAGTAACTAGTAGAGATATGAAGGTATACTGTTTTCAGCCACAAGGCTCCCAGATGTTAGCTAGGTGAGTACCATAGCGACCTCCCAAAGCACATATTGCTAGTTCATTAAAGCTGCGGCCAAGCCTTCTGGCTAGCACTTGCCCCATGACCCACAGCAGAGCTATTATGCCCCACTCAAATGCATTGCAATATGCTTGCTGTGCCCTATTGCGATAGCGATGAGAGGTGGTAATGCCATAGGTATTAACCTAGTGCCTCAGTAGCCATCAGCTCATGATTGATGATAGCGGTAATTGTAGCGCCTCGCCAAAATTGCCACCAGGATTACGTGATGACCCTAATGTATAAACTAGTTTCATGGGTGCAAGAGCCTGACTGCCTCTAGCTGCTGGCTCTTACGTGAGATGGATATGCCAGGAAAGCTTCCGCTCATAAACTATGACTAAGCCACTGCCTGCTCTTTAAATTAAGTAGGTTGTAGAAATGCACTATACACATCTTGTTCGCAGTAAAGGTAAAAGGTTATCAGAGTTAAGCACTGGTGAGATGTAAAGTCCTTACACAAGTTATTTGGGAGTAAGGCAAAGGAGTTTATAACCCCTACCCAAATTTATTACCATGAAAATTTAGGATTTACTATGCCATATTTTTACCTTTTAGGATTGAGGGTTTCTTAAGTTTACTTATTTGTGCAGGGTTATTAACCTTAGGTATTTTGGATAATACTTTTTGTCGATTGGTTTTGTATACTTCAGGGAATAATTTTTTTAAGTGACTACCAGCTTGTGTGAGCATAATGAATTTCCCTAGTAAATAGTTTGTACCAAGTTTGAGTAACAAATTTGCCCAATTTGAGAAATTTTATTATTTCAAATCATAATAATAGATATATAACTTATTTATAACTATAGTGGTGTTTTTGGCAGCCAACTAAAATACTTTACCTAATTGGATATAAAAACTTCCCTTTTTTAAAATATAGTTAATTTGAGTTTTAAATGGTTTGAGCTCTTATTAACTTCCATAAACTTTACTTTGTGATTATTTTACAGGATGTTCGTAGTTACCCCTGAAATAAATGCCCATATCATCCTCATAGTATGAGGGACCAATAAACCCTTCTAATCCGAAAATTGCCAAGGATTATACTTTGTATAACCGTAAAAAAGCCTAACAGGCATAAGGGGTTTATTTAGAATTATCAGTGGTGAGTAGAATTAACATAGGTAACCCTTAGCCCTGGCATTTAACAGTAAAGGTTTGTAATGCCAACCATTAACTAAGGTGGTTTTGTGGTAATTTACTGATTGCACTGATTGCCAGTTTGATTTAACTATAGTAGGTACTTTTAGCTATTAGCTAAGCACTCTATGATTGTGGCTGGTGATACCCATTTTTATGAGTAGGGTGGTTTGTGAGCGTTAAACTCCCCAATTGCTGAGATTGTGCTAGAAGTACTGAACCAGAGTATGTGAGATAGATTGCTGAAATAGGTGTCACTAGGTTCTAGATTTGCATAGCTTAATTTTGTGTTTGGCATAACCTGAGGGGATATTTTGATTTGTAGCTATAATATTTTGATTTAAAGCTATAACCTAGTTGTTTAGTAAAACGTTTTATTTTTTTGTTATTGTTAATGTAATGAATTATATTATGAGTTGAGCTAAAAGCAGTAACGAATAAAGATGTGTATAGAAACCCCTGAAAGAAATTATAGCACGTGTGGGATTGACCAAACAGCCAGCCAAAGGCTATAAAGAGGCCCTTAATTTTAGAGATAACAAGTAGATAACTGAATTAAGCCAAGATTTGTTACTTTCATTTATGTGGTGGCTATTCTGCCCTGTTTTGCTTCTGCTTAGAAGATAGTGTATTTTGTATGAGTAGAGTGGTAATTTATTGGGCGACTCAGGTTGCTCAAGGGATTATGCAGGCTGTTCTGGTTTGAGAAGCACACACCAAAGCCCCATAGAGCTTGCTTGGCGCCCAAATTCTTTGGGTGGGTGTCATGATACGAGCCATTGGTTTTGTTGAAGTTGCCCCCAACCAGGCCTGTTGGATATAACATGTATTTGCTCAGGAAGTTTTGGTTTGGGAGGGGTTTTGTTGTTGCAATTTAGCATTGGCAAAATTGGTTTAGCATTGGCTTTCCAGGCATTCACAGCAATTAATTTTTTTTTCTTTTTGTATAGGGCAGAGAGCTGTAGTACAAATTTTTAATTACTAAGTTGTTAACAAGCCTGGTTGCAAGCAGATTTGATAAGCCTGGTTTCATTCTTTTTTTTCATAACGTCTATATTAAAATTGTTAATAAAATAAAGTTTATTTCTTTTCTCTATGCAAATATAAGAATAATATATTTAATACAAAAATATTTCTATATTATTTTTCTATTTATTAGGTTAATAATAGGAAGTGAATTTGGAGGATAGTTAATTTAACCTAATTTGGCCCAAGTAACCTGTCTTATATTTGCCAATGAGGTTGCCTGTGATGTATTGGGTAACCTTCCTTTAATGTTTGTTGTTTGAGTAAAAATTGTGGTAACCACCTTGAGATTAAATTGTGGGTTATAAAGGGGGTTTTCACCCAATCTAGAAACCATATTGCTGTGCCCAGATTTCAACCTGTAGATTTGATTTTGGAGCCCGTTCAACCTTATATTTATAACCATTAACCCTTCCCTTAGTTTGATTTAAAACCCCTGAAGATATTAAGCTAATTTGGGGAGCTTTCGGGAGGGCAATGCTAACTGCTGTAAGCATTGTGCCAACCTAAGTAAAGTGGCATTGTATGGCGGTGATAGAAGCCTTGGTTATTTTGGTTGGAGTTATATTCAGTGGTTTTTGAAAGGCTGCTGATATCCCTTGCAAGTATTTGCTACTGATTCCCTAGTGGCACGTGTTGCAAGACTAATAAGGTAACACTGCCATCTATGATATACTATTTGCCAAAAAGCAAAACTAAAGTTGTTTGTTTCTGAGTACTATTCGCCTTACAATATTGGAGGGATTACCAAGGGAGCCGACCCCCTTCAATTGTGTTGACTAACTGATTACTAAGTATTACGTCCCCCATGCTATATATTTAAAATTTTTAAAAGTGTTGGTTGAGGGTGAAATTTGAGATTTACCCTTTGGAATATTAATAAGTAACAAGTAACTACGAATTGTTATGTAACCATTACCCACTTGAATAGCCCTTGTGAGGATAATATTGGCATTTTGGTATTAACAATATTTAGTTGAGGATTCCCTTTCCACGAGTATGTAATTGTTATATAGTCTAATTATTTCGTCCATCCTCAATCTGAAGGAGTTTTTGATTAAGTACTTGGCAATATCATTTTTTTTTACGTCTGATTGAGTTGGTGATTAACCTGAATAACCAACAATGGCTTTTATTGATAACCCTTTTTTACCTTGTCCATAATTAAATTTTCTTTTGTGCAAATATACTAAAATTATTTTTATATAAAATACTCTTTTTAATAAATAACGGAGGTAAGTGTTTTCTATGATTTCTTCCATCTTTTTCCTTTATGGGTCTGGGATATAGCATCGTTTACCCATCTTTAGGAAAATTTGAAAACTTCTTTTCGAACAAAACAATTGTCTCTGTTGTGAAACAATCCCATCCCCCTTTTTATAACCAACAAGTTTAGTGAATTCTGCCTGAGAGAGAAGGAGATTACCACGTTTTTTTTTTTTTTTTTTTTTTTTTTTTTTTTTTTACAAGTATAATGGTTTACCAACACACACTTAGAATTTATCGGCCTTAATTTATTAAAGGATACATTTGCCATCCAAGAGGGATAATTTATTGCTTGTTGCTTTGGATACCCCACATCTTTTATTAAACTCAAACTAGAATGAATTTGGATATAAATACAAATCCCAACTCCCTCATATTTAATGGTTATCTTACTATTTTACCCCTCTCAATCATTTTCACATCTGCAAGTAATATCCTCCCTTTATATTCCAATTTCTGTTAGCCTCCCAGCAATTCTTCCTCTGCCAACATTAGTTGCCTAGTTAGGTTATTTACCAGGGCAACCTATCTGGTTATTCTTGCTTATCAATATCTAGCTTATTAGCTAGAAGTTTTACTTCACTCTTATGAATAAGCATGCTGCTACCTTTAATTTTACCTATCTCTGGTTATATACATCTACCAACCTATCTGCTAGTTACCATCTCCTCTAATAGTATTCTATTTTTGTTTTTATATACTCTTAAGTTTCCATTTTCGGTTCTAATTAGGTAACAAGTATTTTAACAATTTTTATATTGCCAGGTTTTCCTACCATTATTAATCTATCACTCAAAATGGTGAATTTATTTGCTCTTAGCAATAAGTTGCTCTTCTAATTTGGGTTGGGATTTGCCCCAATTTAGGATTTCAAAACTTCATTGTTTTTTAAAAAAGCTAACCCCAGTTGAAGTATATATATACCCTGAGATAAGTATGTAAAAGTTGGTGTTAAAAGTTTCTTTTTGTTTTTATAAAATTAAATTGGGTAAATGGTGAATTTATTTGATAATATTATGTGAAGTTTTTTGGGTTGGGATTTGCCCAATTTAAGGATAAAACTGCATTTGTTTTTAAAGCTCTTCCCCAGTTGAGGCCATAGTGACTCTTAAGTATAAAGTTTGTTAAAAGTTGGTTTTTGTTATCTATTAAAATTAGAATTGGGCAAGGCTTCTTCATGAAGTTTTTGTGAAGTGATATAGCTAATTTTGGAGTTTGATTGGTGGTATTATGCTGTAATTCAAAATACCAAGTACTCTTAATTGCCAGGGGTTTGGTGTTTCCATTAATAACAAACCAGTTTGGTGCCGTTGATGCTTCCTGAGTTTCTTCTGATAGCATTTCTCTTGTCATTTATTATATTGATGGCAAGGATTGCTTTACTAATTTCAGGTTTTGATGCTATACCCCTAGTATGTATAGAATTATTTGTTAGATTACTTAATGCAGAGTATTGAATATTACCCAATTGCTAATTTCTTACCATGGGTATAAAAAGGGTAAAAAGCCAGCTTACCCACCCAGGCAATGGCTTTGAAACTGAGCTGCACTAAGTGTGTAGGGTTGTTTACACACTTTATTATGAGATTAAAAACGAGTTTTAGCAGATGAGATGGGATGTGTAAAAGTGTACCCTCTGTTTAATTCACCGTTTTTGTACCTTGTTTTTGAGGCTTCACATCAAAGCTTCATCTCACTGCCCCAGTTTTTGCAGTAAGATTGCCAGGCAGAGAAGCAAAGCCAGAGTAGATAGCCCGGTTTGCCAGTAAGCCAAAAACTGAAGTAGCTACACTGATTAAACAGTGCTAGCGCCAAACAAAGTTGATCAACCCTGGAGTTTGTCGTTGATTTGCAATGATGCTCAGTAACAACTGTTGGGAACGTTGTTGACAGGATTTGTTTTTGAAACCTGGTAGCTTTGCGTTTTTGCTGCTCCTTTTCTAGCCACCTTGCACCTGCTACTGTCTTTTTGTATAGCTTTGCTTGTGTTAACTCATTTGCTTTTGTGAATTTTTAAATGTTGTGTTGCTAAATGGTTTTTAGGGGAGGACCCACGGGTATACCCCAGTAATATTTTACCATAATTTCTCTTGGCTTTTTGCTTTGCTGGCACTTTGCTTAGCTGCTTGCTGACCCGGCAGTTTGAGGATCGAGGTTGCTCAGCGATGGCTTTGCGGGTTTTTGATCTGCCCAGCCTCCTCGCCTATTGCCCTGAATTTGAGTTTGGGTACTTTGGCCCGTACAGGCTCCAAGTTCGCCAGTCATTTGACGAGTTGCTTCGGTGGTGCCGCCGCCCGGGGACCGCCGCCGCCGCCGCCGCCGCCGCCGCCAGCCGCCGCCGCCCGCCCGCCCGCCCCCCGCCCGCCACCCCGCCCATTAGCCGCCAGTTGAAGCCCGAAGGATGATTTGGCGAAAGCATGATGGGACAGGGGATGGGATGGCTCAAGCCCGTACCCGTGACAATGATGATTTGCCCGGTGATTTGTTCTGGAAACTTCTTTCAGTTCCACTTCTTTTTTCTTCTTAGCCATTTTCGTAATGTTTAAGTTGGTTAATAATTTATTTATATCACTCTGTTATAAGTTTCTTTACCAGTATGGATTTCTGAGTATACCCAGATTTTACTAATTCCTCCTGAGCAATATTGAATTGTTTTATCTCATCTAGAGTTGTCTTTAATTCTAATTGAGATTCAATTGTTATTGCCTGAGAGGCAAGTTCCTTGTCACCTTGATAAGTGACTATCTTAAACTTCTTACCTGCAAATGGGTTTGCTGGTTGATGTGCTGTGATTTTAAAACCTTCGTTATTATTCATTGCTATATTTAATTTTAGTTATCCCAGGAATACCCACCTTCCCAAATACTTCGGTATAGGATTTGTATTTCCCTTTTATCATTGTTTTATAGTTATTGGATAATCGAATTGGGTAGACCCATATTTTATTTTCTATCATCCTATTTGTCATTATATAAGCATAAGACCTTCTAAGTTTAATACTCTCTAATGGAACAAACCCTTGAAATAATAGAGACTTCTTAATAAACCTTTCTTTAGGCAAATACCCTAAAAATTTAAGTGATGCCTCATCGAATATTTCAAGCATATCCCTTTGTGCTTTAATAAATAGCCAGCTTTTGGGATGTTCATCTTGCCCCTGTAAATGTAAAAAGGCCCGATGGAAACCAACAATGGAGGATAACTGCAGGAATAACAGGTGAATTTATGTTTTTTTCTCTCTTGACCCTCAGGATGGCTGTTTTGTAGCCCAGCAGCTTGGGATAGCAAGATTGATTTGTTGGTAACCCTTTTTATTACTTTTTTTTTTTACTTGCAGAGCAAAGCTGGTGCATTTTGTAACCGTTAAGCCTGCCAGCCAGTTTGTTTTGCCTATGCCCCCACTGAGGCATTATATTTTGCTGCGAAATTTGGCAAAGCCAAATTTAGTAACTTCTTACTTTTTTAAGAAGTTTAACCCATTACATATGGACCAATTAATATTTTTGTTTATAGAGATTTAGATATTATGGATATATTGTGAGAAGAAACTTTTCATAAAGATAAACTAAAGGTAACTTGCTTTGCCGGTGATACCAGTAAGTAAGGCCATGTGGTTAGATGTTTATATAATTTCTTTTTCATACTTTGCTTTCTGTTGGTGGTACCCACAATTTGAAAATGCTTATATGTAATATGCCTGGTGCTAGTAGATTTCGTTGTTGCTTTGGTTTTGTATTTGTATTAGCCCCAACCATTACCCTAAAGATTGATAGATTTCCCTCATTTAACAGGGAATTTGCACATCCCAGATAACACTATAGTTAAAGCCTGCAGTTGAGTGAATAACATAAGATTTGCCCGCAGTAAGATTGAGAATTACCCTATGGTGGTTTGCCCCTGGTTTACCCCAGAGGCTTCGTTTGGTTCTGCTGCCATTTTTACTGCCCTCCGAGAAAGCTAATAACACTGTGAGTACATATTGGGTACTTTCGAATAACTAATTTTTAATTTAACCCCCAATTGTCATATTTGTCAGTGGCATTTGCTCATGGCTTTACTGATGCGTATATAATGTAATAAGTAAATAACCTGGCAGAAACAAGCATGGGAAGGCGCCCCCTAATATGATAAAACCCCCTTTTAAATACCATAAGTATGTTTAAAACGCAAAGGAAATTTGATTTCTGGATGAAACTTTATCTTTTACTACTCTTTTTTGCCATATCATCAATATTTTTAAATATTCATTTATTTTCTTTGCAAATATAAGAATAAATAATTTAATCTTATCTTATTTCTCTATTTATTTTTTATAAAAAAGCCAGGTTTTTAACTCGATTTACAGCAGTGAATTTAGGTTTTTTTATGTTTTGATATGTGTGTTGCCAAAACCCTTAATTTATAATATTGAATTATGTTGTTGCCTGATTTATAGTTTAACTTTTTTTTATTTAACAAGCTTGACAACTAAACCAGAATTTTTTGCCCCAAAACTGCTTTGGAATTGGTTTTTTAATGAAAACAGATAACCCTAAAAAAGCAAAGGTATTTAACGCCACTGCTGGTTTTAAATATAATGTGCAGGGCCTAACTAAATTCCTGCTAACCCAAAGGTACCAACTGGTAGCAGCAGATAAGCCCTTAGTATGTAGATTTAGATGGTAAAAACTAACCAATGACACGCCTGGTTTTGACTTGCCTTTACGCCTTGAGGTTTTGGGTAGTTAGCGCCTATGATGACTATTAAGAGATGACAGGATATATAGCCCTCCCTTATTGATAACTCCCAGAAATGCGAGATGAAAACTGTTGGCAGCAGGTATCCAAAGTTGTCAAAGCTAAATTAGAGGTACCAGGGTAGGCGCTATGCCCCATTACGCCAGAAACTACTACTAACCTCCATGTTTCTCTATGTGGGGTTTGCACACTTTGGGAGTAATTTGTGGACAAAACATACTAACTAGCCGTTTAAACCGCACTGCCCATATAATGCAAAATTGCAGGGGCAACCTAATTTGAAAAATAGAAATTGTGTTCCCCTCAAAAGCCAGAACAAACTAAAGAATTTTATTATTTAGTTTAAGATGTTTTGTATTGAGATAAACTTAAAATTTATATTCCCATGAAGATTTAACTTTCTGATAGTTGAAAGGAATAATGATTGTTGTTCTTTGTCAGTTAAGCTCCCGGGCTTTTTCAGTGAGGCTTCGTTACTCAACGTAAAAATTATACAAATATAACTATTGCCATTAGTTTTAATTAGGGTATATTAGAATTGGCATAGCTGCCCTAATTTATGATTTTAAATATAACTACGATACTTGGCCCAAAGGTAAGCATAACCATTACCATTTGAGGTATGTAAAACTTTGACTCTTTTTTTGCTGGGTAATTTAGCTAATGGCTTTCTTGGCGCTAACTTCCCTGGGATAACAATGACTGTAGCCCAGAGCTTTGCATTGAGCTAAAGCCACTGCTGAAACCAGCCCCCAGCGTTTGAAGCCAACTGCCAACCACACAACGGTAAATCCTAAAGCAAAAGCCATAGAGTACCACCATTGGCCTATAACACACACGCTACTGGGTTGCATTTGGCTATTGTTAAGCTCTGAGAGTTTATGACGCCAATGTATTACGTAAAACAGAAAGTAGCGGGGAGATGCTTAATTTGGTGGGCATTCCTAAAAATATAATTGAATAATATTTCAGTGACCAATATACCAGCATGGTCTATAATAACGTTTTATAGGAATAATTATGACTGGCCCTCTTCCTTTTGAGTTATCGGTGATTTTTGCTAATGTGACCTTTAGGTAAAATATAGCAACTTGGGTAGCAGGGGTATACCCATGGGTTGTAATGAGGGTAAAACTTAAACTGTTTGTTTTGTAGCGACTAAACACTTAGTTTGCTCACTCACCAATGCCCTAAATGAATAACTCAAAGGAGCCCTTACCCTTGTGCTCAGTAGCCCTTAATATTGGCTTTTGTATGAATAGGGGTTTTATAGCAGCGAGAAGATAGAGCCCCCAAAGCTAAGAAAAGTCACCCTGAGGGGCATTGAATTATGCTCTTGAGAGTATGGGAAACTTTTATTTACTGCATCCAGAGAGGCATTTGGGATGTATGCCCACTAAGCCTAGTAGCTAAGGTAGATGTTAAAACAGCCCTTACATAGTACTGCATTGACCAGATGCCTGCGCCCTATGAGCATGTACTTTCCCATAATGTAGGATTGAAATGAGTGGGTACTTGTTTTGAATGGCACCAAACTATTACCCTAAATTTGTATCAATTTATTTCGTACTCAACAATGTAGATGCTTTATTATAGAGTTACTCAATGTATGGTTGTATTGTATTTTATATAACCATTATAGTAGTGGTGACTAGCTAAGCATGCAGGTGACAGAATTTTGGTATTAGCAAAGAGAGTGAGCCTAAAGTGGGTTATAGAATAGAGTTTTACTGATATGTGGCATATTGGTGAGGTGGCTCTATACCCTATGTTGCCCACGAAGCAAAGATTAAATACCCTCGAGGAAATGCTAGAGTTGGCCAGAAGCGGTAAGGCTTCCATCCATTGCAAATAACCATTTGCCAGCATCAATAATTGTTTTTCAACAACTAAGTTACCATATTATTGTTTGTACCTCTTTAAATAAGGTAAGCAGAATTGCCCTTTAGCGGTAACTAGGCCAAATCAGCCAAATTAACCCCAAGCTAACCTGAATGACAAGGCATTTGTTTGAAGCTAAGGGATGAGTCCAAATAGATAATACCCTAGCCCTCATTGTGAATGATTGGGCGTGAGTGAAAGCCAGTTGTAATTCCCCCAAACTAAACTTACTTTGGCGAGAGTACCATAGCTACCATAAAATTACCAGCTACCAAGTTTTTGTTTGTCACTTGGAGGCTCAGTACTTTACTAACTTGAGAGCTTAAAGCCAGGTACCAGCCAGCAAAGCAATGCCAGAAAGCAATGCCACTCAGCTGATTTTTGGTGCCAGCTACCAGTGCTTTGCACTAACTAAGTTGCCATGCTACTGTAACTTGGTGACCACTTGCCATGTTTGTGGGTAGAGAAGCCTACATATATTGATTTGGCGCCCTTTGTGTGCAGCGTTTTGGCAGTAGCACCCTAAACTAGCAGTAGCTAATTACTTTTAATGTACCTCTCGCAGGGCGGTAGCATCCCGATAGATTACTTGCGCGCCAACCCCAAGCCAGGATTGGTTATTTTTGTTTTTGCACTTGCCTGAGCGAAGCTAACCCTGCTGAGTTTTGTTTTGTTTTTGGTGGTAAAACAGTTGGCTTTCTTTGGCCTGCACTAGCTTGCTGAGTTTTTGACAGAGGAGGTCACTCTTGGTAAGAAAACCCTGTTGGCTCAGTACTATAAGCATTTGAGGAGCATATTCTTTGCATTTGAGGATGCAAGTTGTTTTTGCCTTGTGTGCAATGATACCTTTGGCAGGGTTTTAAAAACTGGTAAATAACCAACAGGCCTTGCACGCCCTAGGGTGAGATTCCTTGCGCAGTACATGGCCACGATTAAGCATGATTGAGTTATAAAGCGCATATGTGCATGATAACCTCGGTTTTGCATAAAGGCCGCACTGCCTCTACCAGCGCTGCCACACCTTGCCCCATGAGATGATGGCTTGCGCGGCATGCCCAAGTAACCCGCCATACTTTTGCGGCATAAACTGCCTTGTGTGCGAGGCGCACCCTGAAAATATTGTACGCAGCCAGTGACGCGTGCCCAGAGGCACAACCCCAAGTATTTTAGCTTAGAAAGCACTACTTTTGGGTTTTTCATGTATTATCATAACAAGGCAGAGAATGGTTGATTTGCCCCCATTTTGGTGTATGAGGTAGTATGGTACGGGTGGGGGTTTAATTTGGCAGATGTAGGGGATTATTGAGGCCCAACACCCTCCCCTAGGTTTTGAAAAGGCGTTAACAATTTCTTTGCTTTTTGCAGTGTTTTCGGTGTGGGTGGTTTTTGAGCTTCACTGCGCCAATGCACTCTCTCAGATTGCCCACTCTGAGGAAAGCCAGAGGATTTAACAGTAGCCCATGTTTCTTTTGTTAAACTGGGTAACTCTTTTGCGAGGGATTAACGTATGGCCAATGTGTGCCGCCATGTGCCCTACATACTTCTCCAGGTGAGCTTGGGAGATTTTAGAGGTGGCAAAACCAGAGGCTCATAGATTTTTGTGCCCCAATTACCCCTACGATTCCCTGAGGGGGTTGAAATTAATATATAGAAACCTCCTTGATTAGTGCGGTTTGTGGTATGTGGCCTCTGTAAGCCACACACACTGAGCATCCACGGCCCAAGTTTTTGCGGGGAGACCTATTTTAACCCCTTGGCCCTTGCAGGATGGATTGTGTGGTAAAAGGAATATTTGCACTGACTTGCCTAATTACAAACCACCCGAAGTGACCCAACAAATTCCAACATTGCCAACTGTAAAGAAAGCCACTAACCCTATGATGCTGCATGTGTAGAAGATGGTTGGGTTTCCAGCCTAGCGCCATAGTAACGCCATAACCCAACAGTAAAAAGCCAAACTAAAGGGGTTTGGTAATGAACACCTTAACTGCACAATGCCATGATTTGAATGTGGCGCCCATAAAGCCCTTGACTAGTTGCTATACTTTCACCTAATTACTTAATTTATTGTTTAATACTCAGCAAATGAAAGCTAACAAATAATGCGGGGCCAGGTTAAGTACCTATAATTTACGTAATGACTAAAAGCCTAAAGCTATTGAGAATTTCTGATTTGTTCCCTCAAAACAAACCATGAGTTTGTAGTGGCAAGCTGAAAAGTATTAGCTATTATTACATACCCTAAATGGTGGTTTTGTTGTTCCCTATTCGTAATGATATGCAAATGGTGGGTATTTAATTTGCAAGCAATTACGCAAGAGATGATCTGAAACTGGAAGAGCCTGTTAGAGGCCTGATTGCCCACCAGTTAGTGTCATAAGTACTAGATTTGTGGTAAGAAGATTGCTGCCGTGATTACCATTAAAAGCCTGCGTGAGCAGAAAAATATTTACATTTCCGCTCCCTAGTAAAGTGCAGTTGACTTAACCCAAAAATAAGCATGAAGCCCTACATAACTGCCAATTGCAGTATTCTGCCCTTGAGATCAAACTATTGCTTTTTGTTTAGAAGTTTGAAAGCCCTAACTTTATAATCAAAGCAGGGATAATGTTTAAATATGTGATACTGTGGCAGGTATGCTGAGCAACTGTAGCAACGATAAGGTGAGGCCAGCTGCAAACTAATATTAAACTAAAAGTAGTTTTTACCAATGAAATCTCAATTCTTGGCTTCATGATGTGTCTTTAAATGGTTTTGTAAAATTATTGCCTAGAAATGATAACTAAAGTATTGATAGCAAGTTGCTTTGAATTCTCATGACAAAACTCTGCCCAGACAATTGGGTAAACTTCAATGGATTTATGTACCAAAAGCCAGAAAGGTGATTAGCTGTTACATCCCTTTTATATTTGAAGATGTGCTTTGATGCCAACTGGGCGATAGGAAACCACCAATTCGCGCCAAGTTTTGCCAACTTTTATTTCATACCCGGAGAGCCTAGGTGGCATGCCCATCGGAGTGCCCTTCAAAGCCCATTTGCAGGTAGCTAGTTTTCATGAGTGATAAGCGAATAATGCTTGCGGTTGCCCATTATTACCACTTCCTGCCTTGTTGTATATGCCAGATTGTTGTAAGCAAACTGATTAAAAGTACCCTTGAAGATATGAGTATCATTTTAGTTGGAATTTTTTTAATAGGTATGCTAAGAGTACTGCCATATAACTGTAGATTTGCTTTTTTCGAAGATATGGTGAGTATAGCATATTCAGCATTTTATTATAATTGTACTTTTGCTTTGCAATGATTGTAATCTCTTTGATATATATTTTTATATTATGGTGGGCAGCCAAACCAATACCAACTGGTGAATGACCATTATCGAATGAAATAAATATAAAACCCCATTTGGCTTCTGTAAGATATATGTAGAGATTTGAAAAGCCCAATATTATTCAATTTTTTTATCCTTAGTAGATTTAAGTTTTTCAAATTTGTGAAAACTTTGGTGTAAAATATTTTCTGTCAACTAATAATATTAATTTTTTATTTTCACTTATTTATTTTTTTATATTTAATATAATAATCTGATATTGGTTGGTCTTCAAAGCCGGTTTGCCTCGCCTAGTAAAAAATCCAACTACTTAAACAAGTATATGTAATTTATGAACCCCAGCCCCAGCCTTTGGCGGCCCAGCACTTTTTGAATTTGTTTTGCCCCCCCCTAGAAAACTTAGGAGGAGCTTTTGTTGGCCTTTTTGTGTATAATAAAAGGTTACAAACTGAATTATTGGTAGGTAGCATGCCTTGGCTATATAGGGTAAATTTTGAGTTGGGTATATAAGGCTAAAAACAACCCTATTGTAATAACCATTTTTGTAGTAACTATAACAACTAGTTTGAGATAGCTAACCTGCTTATTCATTACGTTTGGAGTGAGGTTGTGTTTTAAGTGACGTTTGACCAGCATATATTGCCCAACATTAGCACCATGCAGAATATGTTTTAGCCAGTAGTGGCGAAATGCCCTGGACACAGGATATTGCCATAGAGTATTTTTTGATGACAACATAACGCCGCGAGTATGGGTGGGACTCAAGGTACGGCCACTGCCTGTGCGGGTACCAGCAGAATTTGTGTTTTTGCAACACATCAAAAGCCCCTAATTATAAAGTGAAAACCCAGACCTCAAGATATAGCTGCAAATACTCTAGTTTGTGCTAAGCGCTAGGGTAACTAAACTCAGATTATTAGGTGCGCAAGGTGACTTCACCCGAGGTGCTCTCGCCAACGCCCAACGCGACCGCCAGCACCCACAGACCCTGAATGGGTTTTACATTACTATTTCGGGAATGAGTTTTGTTTTATTTCATGGTAGTAACTACTTTTGGTATTTGTACTGAAAACTTCAGTAAAGGGAGTTTTTCGCAGAGGATTCCATGCCCCACTTTGAGACACACACTTTGCAGGTTTTTGCTTTGCGTAGCTACGTCATGTGGTTTTTGATTAGCGCAGTACTAACAATAGCACCTCAAAGCTGGCCTTCTTAGAAACCGAGCTTCGTGAGATTTGGGATTGAAATATGGCATGACACAGTGATTTGAGGGAGCCTACAAAGCTTGTGTAGAGCTGATGGTGCTAAGTTTCAAGCTTTGCTGCCCCATTTTTGTTTGTGGTAGCAAATACCTGAATGAGAAAAGCAGGCCCTGATTGAAGCCGTAGAAGCAAGTGCTTCAAGCGCCCAGATTTGTTGTATTGCAAGCCCAATCCAAAGCGGTCACCAATTTGGTTGTATATGCCCTGAGATAACTAGTTTGTAGGACAATTGAAACTTTCCCCTGATAGCGGAAGTATTTGTAAAAGTACTGCCCACACCTGCCAGCTGCTAGCCAACACTTAGCGCCCCTATATTGCCAATGGCAGTAGCTAAAACTGCAGTGAGAATTGATTGGCTAAGGTAGTGAGTTTGTGTGAGGTTGGTGAGAGCTTGCAAATGGGGTGCTTTAGAATCTTTGCAGCCTCTGCAGCTATATTGACACACTTAGATGCATGAGTTATTACTGCGGGAGAATTTCTTTTCATTGATTTGAAACGCATGAGTTATAGGATTTGTTAACCCCTTCATACTAATTTAAGTTTGTTGGGTGGCATAGCAGAGATTGCAGCCGGCTAAAGATTTGACAGAGGATTCAACCTTAACGATTTTAACCACTTAAGGGAATATGCCAACCGAATGAGAGTAGTTGAAAGCAAAGTGATGGTGATGTAAATGAGCGACTTGAATGCTCAGAGCTAATTTTGGCCATATTTCACTTACTTTTTAACCCACTTCGCTTTTGTGTTGGTGACTTTGCAAAAGTCAGCACCAGATTTGCTAACCATATGTGCAATGTACTTTAAGGCTAAAGGGAGGTGATAGCAAGCGAGCCTGGTAGCAGCCGAGTGAAAGCCCGCCAGCTAAGCTGCAAATGCTTGATTTTGTATTTTGTTCCTGCACTATGTGGTACGGCTGCCTCTTGACTTGGTTTGCCGCGCCGCCACTCCATGGTGCCCGTTTTGGATGACTGTGAGTAAATAGCCCCCAATTACTCATGGTTTGAGGCAGCTTCAGGTGGTAGCAGCACCCGGTATTTGCCCATAGTTGGTTTTGGCAGCAAAATATGGGCAGCGAATTAACGCGATGCCACTGCTTGGCTTTTGGATCCCTGGCCCATGCCCAGCCCGCCAGCCACGCCGCCAAGGTGAGGTGGCAGTGCCCCTGCATGGCTAACTGGAGCTGAAAAGCCCAACGCCTTTGCCCATCGCCCGTAGCCAACGCTATTTGCGGTGGCGTGATGGCCAGCCGATAGCTAACGCCTGCCAGTGCCCAGGTTGCCAGGGGATTTTCAGCCGCCTGCCGGGTTTTGATGCAATTTCACTGAATGGGCAGGGTGTCAAAGTAGCTAGGAGATCATAGCTCCCAGGTGCCAACTCAGGTGGGGTGAATAATTTGACATAACTTCAATTGCCCAATTTGTTTCCCTGGAGAGTTTTAATTCACCAGAGTTGGATATACTTTCTTCGGCTAACACCATTTTGCCCGGATTCAAACTGTTTTGCCCCCAAACTAGCATGCACACTTTTTGTGAGAGCCCGCCCAGGCACTGCACGCCAGCAGCGCCATATTGATTGGTTTTGGTGATTTACAAGGTAAAAACTATTTGATCCCATATTAATAGCAGTAAGAAGCGTACAAAAGTTGTTTGAGGCAGGAGATGGTTTGCTCCGTTTGAGTAAGTTTGCTAACTACTTGCGCAAAGCCCTTGGGTAAGCTATTAACTAACGCAAAGCAATTGATTGGGTTTTGTGACCCATGTAATTTCCCTTAACTCTTTAAGCTTGCTTTGTGAGGCTTCTTTGCTTGTTCTGGGGACCCAAACCCAGTTTGGTTTGGTTTGCTTGCCAGGAGATAAAATAAGTATTCGGTTTTTGTTGGGCACGGGTAATTATGATTTAAATTTTCAAGCCAAAGGTGAGATAAATTCATTGAATAATTCATATTCTAATGACTGTTTTTAAAAGTTAGTAATTGTTTGCTGGTTAATGGGTTAAGTGCACATAGGTTACGTGTAGTTATAATTTGTTTAATTCCCGCAACGACTCCTCTTAGTTTGTAAAACTTATTTTGCTTTTTATTTAAATAATACCCGTTATGAAAGTATTTACTGTTGGGTTTATACCAGCTTGAATAACGTATTCCATTATTACCCCATTAACGCCCATAGTATAGCCAGGCATTGTTGAATGCTTTCCTTTTTTGTAACTAGAGCGCCCTTTTGCTGTCCCACCCAGCATAGTAACATAATGAAGCTAGAGAGGAGATTCAGCCACTGAGGTGTGACTATATTCATTGATAGATAGGTACTTTATTTGGATGTCAACCTCAACAGAGTTTAGCTACCAAATTTAAGCACTTTCAGTGGTCCCCGTACCATAAAACTCCAATGGGTTTTGAGAGTACGCAACTAAATTACACCAGCATTGACTTTGGTTGACGAGGCAAAACCATTTTGATAAAGAGAGTTTCTCTATCTGGCAGGTGAAGAGATTTGCCAGATGCTCATGCACTTAACAAAAGCCAGTAGCCTTAAGTGCATGAAGTTGCCAATGCCACCCCTATGCCAGTAATGGCTAAAGTAGTAGCCAATGAAGTATGGGTGGCATATATAAGCAAGTTTAACCCGCCAGTAAACCATTAACTTAAAAGTAGCCCTAAAGTAGTAAGATTGGTTTTGTGACAGAGATAAACTAATTGCTACTGATGAGTAACACTTTGCTACTGGCCTAATGCCAGATTGACGCTAAGTGACAAGTAGGAATTTTGATAAGAGATAGCTAAACTGACCTACTGACCCTTAGCAAGTAGGGGCGGTTAAACAACCCAAACTTGTCGATACCTCTATTGTTGTACCAGGTATAGAGAATTTATATTTGTTGTGTATAACTTTTCAGGTACCCTCCCACACTGTGACCAGTGCAGATACGTCATGGACTGAATCTTTTGTATTGGTGTGCATTGTGGCAGTGTACTGCTAAAATAGCCTAGATTTGTGTAAAGCCCTAAAGTTTGCTGGTGCCACTGTTAGAATTACAATGACCCTCATTTTCTGGGCATTTTGAACGCAGCCGATAGACGTTAAAACTGCACATAGTTTAACCATTTGTTTTGTTAAGCGTTGCCCTATAGCTAGTGAGGTATGTGTTTTATAGTTTGCCAATATGTTTCCACATTGCCTAACTGAGAAGCCAGGATTTTGACGACACACCCTATAGCCCTATAAGCCGGAATAGAGGTAAACTCATCCCTGGCATTGCGAACTGCAATAGCTGACTTCATGCTCCATTTGGCCTTTCCCTGAAAACCAGAGGTAGCCACAGATTGTGGGTCTATAAAGTTTGTCGCCTCGTATGTGGAAATGATTGACATTACTGGTTTGGTAGCTGATAGTGGCATATGCTTGGCTAAGCCTCTTGAGAGCTTAGGCAGAGGTAATTTGACACCTTTCATCAGTAGTATGTGAGAGTGACCCAAATGGCCTCCCTGTAGATAACTATCTTGATTGACATGCAGCCAATAGACTTAACCCCAAGCGCATACATCCTCCCAACGCCAGCAGCGAACTATATTTTGGGAAGGTAGACCTGCTTTAGATAATGATAGCAGATGCCCATTCTTTAAAGGAATTTCCCTCTTGTTTATGGAAGTGCCACACGGGGTGTTGAGCCCAAAGGGAATGTCTACATTTACTTTTGGGCTGTCCCTGGTGTAGCTATAATAACCAGATTTTGAATGGTTTTGACTCTTATTGGTACGTAATTGAAGTAAATTTAAAGCAATTTTGTTTTAAAACTTAACACCCTTACCCCATACCGTATTTGGATGTTTTACCATATATATAGGCTGCCATAGGGTATGTGATGTTTGGTAGCAATTGCTAAGTGAGGGTGGGTAGGTTAAAAGCATTGAGATAAGTTTTCCAGATGAATGAACATAGTACCAATTCTAATTACAAACTAAAGCACTAGCAGCCTTTAGAGTTGCAGGGGCTGGTGGTAATTTGTATTGGGAATTTGCGGATTAGCGCAGAGATTTGTTGAGGCATTGGGTTCTGAGAGGATGGCCACCGACTATTCGCGGACCATGAGAGCCTACATGTGCAGCTACCCACCCTGCCAGGCCACATCCCAAGGCCCTATGTAGGTACCCATGGCATCAAGCCCCATGAGTAGAAGCTGCCAGGAGTAGCCTTTTTGGTGAGCCCTAGCTTTTGTAGCCCGTTAGGCTAAAGGTTGGTAAGAGTTTGATACCATGTGGCCAGTTTGTATGATTGACCGCCAATTGCTAAACATGAAGAGAAACACCATACCCAGGCACAATGCTGCAGGTAGTAGCTAGGCTACCAAATTGTGGGTGCGTCCCTACTGTTGCTTTTTGGTTGGCCGAATATACTTTCTTGCTGATGGCCCAGATTTTCCCTGTTGCTGGTGCAGCCTGCGTTGCTTTGGGTATGCCATGCTAAAACTGCCAAGTTCCCTGATTGACCAGATTTGGATATGACCATAGCTGCACACTTAGTTTGTAACCAACTTTTAGTACTGGCTACTGAAGCCATATTACTACAATGTCACTTATGGTTTATGTGTTTGGTAGTTGATTGTTGACCAGCCCTAGATAGCAACCATGACCCTCTGACTAGAGTGAGTATTGCCAGATGCGGGCTCGGGTAGAAGTCCCCTGAAGGTAACTTTCTTGGCAAAGCCAAGGTGGCACACCTGCCCAAAGTGCCGACCAAGCTAAGGTATGGCCACGGCCAGGCGACCCGCCAGCTGGCGAGGGGTAGATTTCAAGCTGCACGCCCAAAGATTGTTTTGCCAGCTTCGCCTTAACCTCCCTGGTAACCCAGCAACTGGTAAATAATACCACCCAGCATTGATTTTTAAGCCAGTAGGTTTTTGTTTGGTAGATATTTTTGCAGGCATAACCCTGCTTAAAAGCTAACTATAGAATATTGACAAACTTTGGTTTGCCCTGGTACCAAAACAGTTATATCGCTACGCGCGCATGCCATAATTGATTAGCTTACCAAATTTGCCAGCATACTTTTAATTAAACCGGGTGAGTATATGCTTTGTTTTAGTAATTTCTAAAGGGAATGGAAGCAGTAAACTTGGCATAAGATAGCAGAGAGATGTGTTGAAAGCAATACTGTTATATATGGGTGAAGTACTTAGTTTGTAGTACTAACAAGCATAAGCAGTTGTTTGCTGCAGAAACGTGAGTTTGCTACTACTGTTTACTGTTATGTGATACTGTTTATTGCCTAATTGCCCCAGCAACTGTTAGACCAAAGTAGAATACTAAATAAGGGTATTTTGCCCCATAGCTAAAATTTTGCCCCTTGTGATTTTACCGACCAGTAAATTGCCCTTTTGTCGGAAAGTATGTATATGGAAACCCCCAAAAACTAAACTATAGTTGTGTTTTAGGTGCCCCTAATGAGCGGAGCTTTTTAGATAATTCAATTATGCAATTTTTTATATGTGTTTATATGGTATGCCCCTTTCATTTGGTATATTAACAGCCCAAAACTATATAACTAAACTTCTTAAAATGTAAAAAAGCTAAAGTAACATGTAAATATTCATTGAAAGAAGTTAATGATAACTTAAACCTTAAAGTATTGGGAAATACTGTGTTGTGTACCCCTAACCCTTAAGCCTTGCTTTAACTTCTTTTTTAAAGTAAAGGAGTATTACACTAGATATATAATGCCAGGGTATTGCATATTTGAATATTTAGTATTTAGTTTCGCTAAATTATAGATAAAAATGTAATCTTTTTTTTGTATATATGCAGCCAGACGCTATGGTATGATATGAATAAGCAGAAACTTGCTGCCCAACCAACTGTATTGTTAGCCCCCAAAAGGCTAAATAAATGCCATGTAAGTATTTGGGCAAGCGAAACCAGCATTGCTACATGTAATAACCCTCCCCCTCTTGTACTTGACGGATGAGGGAAGCCACTGTGGCATCAGAGGCAAGGAATAGCGTTTTTTATTATAGTATAGTGCCTGTGCATGTTGGTATGAGTGGCTTTTGCCAGCCTTCATTTCCCCACCCAAAAGAGCTTGAGAAACTAAATACCCCAGTAATAACCACCATTCTCTCGGTAGCATGTGGCAATCAGACATACCCTTTTCATCAAAATTGTTCCCATAAATCTTTTCTTAATTTCAAGCTTCTCCTGGTTTATATCATTAGGGATATTTTTCTTTGGAAACTCTATCTATTATTACCCAGAATGAGGAGAATATGAATAACTATGATTTAAAGTGAGTTAAGCAATTTGTTGGCAAATGAGTTACCCCAATGCCAAAGCCCAATTACCTTCAATCACTTTTTATTTTGATAGGTACTTTGGTTTTGCTAGTTTGGTATAAAACTGTTGAGGTTCTGCCCATTTGGACATTGCTCAAAAGTGGGTAACTTCGGCCCCTGTTTGTTTTGAAAGTGCCTCCTGCCCATATGTAACTGTAACGTTGAGACTGGGATGACCACCATTACTGGATGTCTAGCCATATTACAATGGCAGAGTAGCTTTACAGCTAGCAAAAACTAGACGCATACCCACTCTTGAGCTGGGCATGTAGTGAGCTTGGCTCCAAGAAAATGACTTTGGACAGTAGAGCCACTATTGCCCTGTAGCCGCTTCGTTTTGGTTTTGCACATAGCAAAACTCTTTAGCCTTTTGACCCCAAAGTTGCCCTATATATAGCGAGTTAGACTTCAGCAAGGGGTTTTGCCAAAAGCCAGTGCTCTCAGAAGGGGTTTCGCATCCCCATATGCGTGGTGGCAAAATAGAATTTGCCTAGCAGCCCAAAGCTGTTCCTCGTATTGACATATATTTACTTCGCTTCGTTGGATTGTAAGAAGTGAGTGGCTTGCACAGCAGCTACAGGCTGAAAACCCAGCCATTTGTGATGAGCAGTATGCCAAGTACAAGTTGCCGTATTGGGTATTTTACCGTTATCATGATGATTGTTAAACATATAAGTTATATGTTATGTAATTCTGATTGTACTTATTTCTCCCAGTACTCTCAGTTTACTACGCAACAAGTCAAGCTTATTAAAATCTGTCAGTTACATATTAACTTAGAAATAGTTTCTTTGTAATTGAAACACCTACCATAATCAAAATCTGAAATTCTTGCATAACTTGTAATAATTTTATAAAATACAATATTTGCAGTATACCCAAAAAGCAATTTCAAAGCTTGCATTGGCTATACATGCCTCTTGTGAGGTAGCAAATTCTAACGAATGGAGGGACTCCTCCGTATTAAGTTGAAGCCCCTTTTCTTATTCCAACCTGACATATAATTGGCTGATTTTTAATTGGTTACTAATAATTTTGTAGTTTTGCCTCCGCCAGGGTGAGACGTTGTTTTTTAAAGAATAAACTAAATAATCCGCAAGGAGTAAACCCATTATAAACTAAGGCCATGCAGAGATAGAAACCTTTGACTTATTGATTGAAGCTATTTGCTGGTAAATAACAGGTTTGTTTGAAATTTCTTGAGAGTTGCCAACTTTATTGAGTTATAACCAAAGTATAAACTTCTCATTTTACATGGAATGCCCTCATTCGGCCCCATGAAATTCAGGGGTATGAAGCTGCTGCCTGCTGCCCCTCTTGTATTGGTTGAGCAATGTGGGATGTTTACTGCTGCTCGATGACTGGGTGACAGTGGTAGGTACTTTAGGCTAATTGCTCATTAACTAAATAAAACCTGGCATGATGTTTTGTATACCCTGACGTATATTGGGAATGTAAAAAGCAAAGAAGTGAGAAGGCCAGGCTTCTTGTTCCATTGCATTTAGCTAGATGATTTTAATAACTGGTGTACTTATGAGGTTGAAAGCAGCCATCCACACTTATAACCTGTGTATAGATAGCTAACCTTGACCAGATTGGTACTGTTAATTGCTCGCCTAACAATAAAGCCCTTTGGGATAAACAGTTTTGGGTTATTTATGCCTAAGAGATAGCCTAATTGCTTTTACCTCTTTATAACTAAAAGGGTATTTAAGACCCTCTTCTTGTAGTATACGTCTTAATTTACCAAGGGCAACATTCATTATATTATCTTCCTTTATTTATGTTTTGAGATGAAACAAGCCCATCTATTGACGATTCAGTATAAAACTCTCTGCTTAGACCCCTCAAACTATTAATATAAATGGGTACATGAATAAATTGTATGGGCACGAGGTAAGCTGATAAAACTGAATTTGCTTGAGGAAGTGTTGTAGCCAATGTAACCTTGGCATAAGGGGGGCCACTGCTGACGTGGTGCTTGCCAGTAAAACAGATTTGTTTGCTGTCGATGAAAAACATAGATACTTGGAGGTTCTTGCAAAGGCCACGATACAGGGGGATAGAGGTATAGCGATGAGGAGAACTGGTTTTAAAAACTATATATAACTTGAAATTTTTCATTAAATGGTAAAATATACCCATTTGAATCAAATTACTTATATGAACCTTAGGATATAAATTGGTTGGTACGCAAAAGCTAAAGCTAACGCCAGTTGGGTTTTGGCTGTTTGGGAGATATTAAACGGTAAATCTAAACCCTGTTATTGTATATTGCATTAGCATCAAAGTTGCTAAAGGTTAATTTAATTTCTAAACATGTGACTATTGAATTGCTACCAATTAGAAGCCCTCCTCTAATTAATGCTCTTCTTCAACTGTAAAATAGTTTGGGTTGTTGGGTATATGTGTACCAGGCACAAACCATGCCACTGTTGGTTTACATTATTTGTGCGCTACGCAAGGAGTTTGTGCGTTTTGGGTAGACAATTTCATGTTTTGGTAATAATTTGGTTGCGCTTTGAGCCAAAACCCCAGTGTATGTGCTGATGCGGTAACAGCCCGTGCCTAATAACGCAAATACTGTATTGATTACCCTAGTTTCTAATTACCCACCCTTGTGTTGAGATTCTGAAGGGCACCCAGGCTTTGTACCTATTCCACGCCAATTTGGCATCCTTTGGTGGATAAGCCATAACTAATAACAAAGCATGGATGGTTGGTAACTAATTGAGCTTCCCCTATTGGTGTAAGTACTCATGTTTTTGATAAATGGAGAGTTGTTTCTTTTAACCATGTTTTTTTATAAATGTATATGTTAGTAATACCACCAGGGGTTGCTATGAATAAGCAATGTTATTAATAAATAATTTGAGTTTGGGATAATTCCCTGGGCAAGATCCCTAATTGTAGTAGCTTGTTGTAATTTATTCTTAGACCAATATAAAACTAAATGAATGGGTATAAAAGACACCAGGGGTATACTTGGTGTTTTAATAGGGGTTATTCCTTAAGCCAAGCCTGCAATAGGTCTCATTTGGGATTGTAACTGGCAGGTAGATTATAATTTAATATTGTTACCAGTTTATTATATATTGTTATTTGGTTTACCAGGTTTGGTAGCGTATGCCAAACTTCTGGTTTTGGATTTGAGATAGAGCCTCCCTTGATGGGAGCTGCCCAAGTTTTCACTGACAGTACCCCAGCAAGCGGCCCAGGTCCATATAGTGCCAAACTTGCCTTTAGCTTGAGCTATGCTCACTGTAGATGCAACAGACCAAAGCTATGGCGAATAACAAGTGGCGAGTACGCGGTGCCTGCGCTCCTGATGTGCTCTTCTTACTGGTGCTCCCTCTAACAAGTAACCCTATATGTTTGAGATAATACTGCACGTGAAACCACTGTGCAGGGATGGGTTGAGTATAGCCTATGGTGAGAGGGATTTGGCTGGTTTAAGAAACACTGTATGAGCTCAAAGTGATATACTCCTCGGGAGATTGTTGGCTTAAATGCTAGGCACACTTGAGCTTTAGCGCTAGTACGTCCAGTTGTGCTTAGAGAGTACTTTGTACTTCTAACTGTAGGTTAAATGTAAAGGTGCACCATCGATAAGGGTGTGTTGCGCCAGGATGAGGGCCCATTGGATGAGTGGTACGTGATGACAGGCACTTCAGCGCCCTATGGATGTTTGCACTAAGATTTGTCTTGTCTGTTTTGCTCAATGGCAGTGACTTCAGAGTATTTGGTAATTTTCTGGCCAAACTTGCCATTGGCCCAGGAAACTAAAGGAATTACTGACAGTGCAAAGAAACGGGTTAGTTGGCCCTGTGCTTGATGAACCAGCTGTGTGACTTATACAAAGCTAGCCATGGGTTTTCCCTAAGGCACTTGCACCCCCAAGAGGCTGCCATAAAGCTGCTGGCAAAGTGGCTGAGGTAGTTTGTGGCGCTGTAGTTGACGTTGAGAATTGCTAGGGAATGACGACACACCCCAACATGGGTGACCCTAGAACTCATACAGCGTGCTCGTGAATGTGATGGTTGTCACATAAGCTATATTCGACACTAACTTCCATTAATATGAGTATACTTGGGTTTGGGCAAAGCCTTATCCCTAAAGATAGCCAAAAACTTGTTTGCTTCTTTGGCATTTTAGATTTAACATGTGGTAAAGATGAGGATATAACCATGAGGAGGATGAATTATATTCACTAATAGCAAGCACTTCTTATATATATAATTGAAACCGCCATAAAACTAAGAAAGGAGCTACTTGGTATGTAACTTTATGGGCAGTAATTGATGGATATTATGAGTAGTTTAGCAAGGTAGTATAGTTTAGATATGGCTTTAAGCCGGCGGGGTTTTATTTCTGAGTTTTAGATTTGCCACTTGGTAAACTTTAAGCACTAACCAATAATTCAGTATAGATGTGTTTGTTTTGATTTTTGGAAACCCGGTGAATATGGTTGCTTGGATGAAAACTAGGGAATTGTAAAACTAAAGGTTTTTAACTTCTTGACATTTTTTAGAATGAGTATATTAAGGGGATAGATTAGCCTTACCTGTGCCGAGACTTTCATATGCCTTCGTGCGGGTGCCCCACACAGCCAAGCATATGGCCTAGCCTTGATTTTACACTTTCTTAACAGGTGAGAGTACAAGCCTGACAGAGGCGAGATTGCTTGCTGGCTAACGCAGCCTCGTTATGCCAAAGCTGGGTTTTGGCTAATACCCTTTCGCTGCTAAGAGCTTTCCCTTGCCCCCGCCCGAGACATAGCCGCTGTTTAGAGCGATTTTTATAGGTAACCAAACTTCACTTAGTAATGGCGGTAGGGTGGGCCCTTAGCGTTGCATTTAGCCCGGCATTAGCCCGTGGCCAGCCCCTAATAGCCCGTAATGTGGAAGGTGGCCGCCACCTCGATTGTGTACAAAGGCAAAACTCTTTTACTGTGGTACTCAATTTGTATTTGACTATATTGTAAACTTCTTTGGCTGAACTTTGGAGTGGGTTGTCTCTGCTACTAAGCTTGGGTTTAGCCCATTTAACTCTTTAGCCAATATGTACCAGGAGTAAAACTATTTTTGGGGTATTCGGTACTTGTGTGGTGAATTTTGACCTTCAATTACAAATTGCTTGTGGTAGAAAGCATTTGGATGTGGTAATGGCAGCTTCAATATAAAAGTTTGTGAAACAGAGGTAGGAGTTACAGCTTATTTCGATTGAATAGTTTAAACATTTCGTTGGTGTGGCAGTTACTTCCTTGGGCTTTATAGCCATTGTGCTGCCGAGTTTTATGTGATGTCCGCCAGCCAGGCCCTCAAGAGAGTAATTACGCCATTATGGCCAAACTTGTGTTGATAATTATTACTGGATTTTCCGGTAGGTTCCATGGTTTTGCTAGGGTAAACGTACTGGCTGTTTAAGTTGAAACAATCTCAGTGGCCAGGATTGTGTATTATGGTGAGTAACCCCGGCACAGATTTCTTGCTTTTGGGAAGCCAGATGCCAGATGTACCACAAAGTAACCAACAGCTGCAATTGATATCCCCGAGCCTAGAGTGTTGGGTGTAACAATAATTGCGGCAGTTTGAGCTGGGCATTACCAAACCCTTGAACACTTTTGGTGCCAGAAGTGAGGGGTGACCAAGGCCAAGGATGAAGTGTGATTGAGGCTGAATGAGGGCATCAGCCAAAAGCATTAGCCTTGCCCCAACTCTGTTTGAAAAATTGTATGTTAATTTTTTAGAGAAGCTCTTAGAGGATTTTTTGTTGTTAACCTTAAATATTAACTTGTTTGTTCTTTAATTACCTTTGCCAGTTACTGTTGCATGCCTGGTAGCCCATTGCCTGCAAGGTAAACTGAGCATAGATAACACTTATAGCCCAAACCCCCCAGAATTCTTGCAGGGTATGCCTCTGGTTTGTTTTTATAAGATTATAAATGTCAGTTAACTTGGCAGCCGCCAACTATGAAATAGCCATGTGCCTCTTTGGTACCGAGACCTGGTTATTTGCAATTACCCTCGTCTAACTGATTTGTAATGTTGCCCTGCAATAGATGTTGTGCATAAATATAATGATCCTACTTTTTTGGTAATTCTATAACGGTAAAAAATACAGTGCTTAAGTTTAAAGCCCAAATGTATTGCTTTCTTATTTTTAACCATTGATACTTCATTTGTTTTAGCTCCTATAACTTTAAGCTTAGCAGTTGCATGTAAAATACTTAACAACTGGGCAGCCTTACAGATGTAGTAAGAGTATTTGAAAACACTTAGTATTTGAAAGCTAAGGAGCTCTTGATTTGTTACTGAGCATTGGCAAAACAACTGGGATTGCGCTAACTAAGATTTTTGTATTTAATTGAGGTAGTTGTGGATGAATGGGAGCGTTTGGTATTACTACTGTGGGGTTTGTTAAGTGACGCTATTGTGGTGTTTGGGTTGTGGCCAAGCTGAGATGCTGACAAGACTTCGTTTGTTATAAGCTAAACTAGCTTGATGTGGAAAGTGGCATGATGAGGCGCACTGCTGGCAGCGCTTGCTGTGAGGGGAGTTTGAAACACTTTTGTATAGATTGTCCCTACTTTGCCATAACCAGAAACTTGGGTGAAATTCATTAACGTATAACAGCAAGAGTGATTACACTGGTAACCAAAAATTAGATAATTTATTATTTGAGGGATTATCACTAAATGCTAAACTGTGTTATGTACCATTGGGTTTGGGGTTTATAGCCCAAACTAAAAACTAATAGCTATGTGAGAAATTTTTTTAATTGGTAGTAACAAACTAACCTTTATTAATACCAGGTATATTTCCCTAATAAAAGCTACGTTACCCCAAAATAACTATTAAAGCAGTAATTAAAAAGAGCCTGAATACCCGGAATGGGTTTGACAGCTTTAGGTATATTTGATATGGATAACACCAATTCGATTTTTTATATTCATTTGTTATATTTATTTTTTATAATATAATAGGAAACTCTATTTAATGAGTTTTGATTGATGCCAATGATGATAAACTTGGTAATTAGTGGCATATAACTAAACAAGTGCTGAACTCCCACCCGGCCGCATTGCTGACTGGTAAAGCTATTGCGAACTTTTTGTTGCTTGGGAGAAGTAAGTTGATGGCATGACCCTTTGCTAACCTAGATTAACGTATATTAAGCCAACACGCATTTGGGTTTGAAGTAGCTTCGACCAGACAGATGCGGATAGAAACACAGCCATTGTGGCGAGTAACTAATTGTGAGGCATTGATGCTCCCTGCAAATGAATAACCAAGTAGTGATAACAAGCTGCCATGATTAAGATGATAAATTGTTTTTGGTGATGCTAGTTGATTTGTTATTATGCCCTAGACCTTTAACCGATGGCATTGAGCATTGTAATAACTAAGTTGCTTAATAATAAAAGCAGGATGATAAGGCCTTCCTTGTGTTTGAAATAACTTTGTTGCCAGATAACCCCAGCCTTGAAACAATAAAATACGTTATTTCTTGAATAACTTTTTGCAGGTTGCTAAACTTCTTAATGATATTTCGTCACAAGGAGATATACTTCCTTGTGATTTTCCCTCTTATAGGGTGAAGTTACATAGAATTAGCCCATTGTTAAAGAAGTTAATTGGTATGTTATTTAACATTATTAATTGAAGGGGGGATGAGGCATTAGCCATAGTAGTTGATAATGGAAAGATTAAACTAATATTAATAGGGCAGAGTTGGTATACTTTGCTTAGCCATGTCATTAAAAACTCAAGTACTTTTTTTATTGAAATAAGTTTTTGAGAGCACAGAACAAACTGATTTGTTATTTTATAAAACCCTATTTAAGTAGTGAACTAATGACTAAACTGTCAAACTTGTCAATTCCTTTGTTGGAGTAAGCCTTGCCCTAATTGGCTTCAATATTTACCCATCTTCTTCTTACTTTTTGGTTGCTAGCAATAACCTATGAATATGGGTTATGTTGACATTTGTTTGGTTGCCTTAGTAGCACTTCGTTTTGAAAATGTACTTTGTTACCCAGATTGGTAACATAGTTTCTAGATATGGGTAACCTGTGCGAGGGAGCTCAAACTATTGCCCGATGCACTGTTTGTATGTTTGCTACAATGTAGCAATAGGAATTTGAGTATGTATGTGTGTGCATGGCCTCTCAGGGTTTTATTCTGGGTTGGGCCAGCCAAAACTAAAGTCAACTAGCTACAAACTAGACCTTAGCACTATGTTTGTAGCTGCCTACATGTATGATATGTCCTAGCCGATTGAGGTGCCTTTTATGCGTCCATGCTTTGACACACTTTTGAGGTGGTATCTGGCCTTGGCCCTGCACGCTCTAGCGGAAAGCCATGGCCTTCACCTGGCTACATTTGTGGGCTTCTTTTGGAGTGCTTGCCAGTTTTCCCTGACATCGCTTTTCGTTTTGCAGGAGGTATACTGCAGCCTCGCCATAGAGCTAGTAACTGGGGCCTTTTCCGCCATATGTTGTTTGCGTTAGTTTGCCAGCGAAATTGTGCTGCTTGCCTTTGGCTCGCATTTTGGAATGATAACTAACTTGGAAGACTTGCTTTGCGTGAGCTATACACAAACGAGGAATGTGCTCACCCTATATTGGTAGGTTTAAAATTCAGGCTGAAAAGCTAGACATCAGATGACGCCAGTAGAGTAAGGATGCCGTCCTATATTGGTAGAAACTATGCTGTACCCAGCAGTAATAGCTGGTGGGCAGTACATATATGACTAAGTGGCAATTTGAAGCAGGAAGTCCCTACGAGGAATTTCTTGCGTATGGCGTCGATGCCCTTTGAGAGCCTCCTTAGCCAGCTATTTGATTTGCGAACTACCCAAACGTGGTAGCCATGAAGCTTGTGTGATTGCCGGTGCCGATTGGTTGACCCTTATGTAGGTGGGTATTTGGTGGCCATGACTGGTAGCTATTAACAATGTTAACTAGCTTCATGCAAGTTTGCCAAATGGCTTTAACAAGTTTTGCCATCATTACTTTCAGTGTAATTGCCACTTGGTTTTGTGTAATGACTGGATTTGAATGAAAGCTGTTATGACCTGTTGCCAGGCCATTTTGCTTAATCGTATAATGGCTGAACCCACCATCAGGGATAGCCCAGAGGTTTGTATAGAGAAGGTTTTGCCTATGCAGGTTTGCCCTAATTGCCACATAGCAGAGATGGCCTGGATGAAGCCTGCATTGGTTGGATTGACCAGCTACTACAGTGGGCGGGGTGTGGGCTGAAGGTTGGTCCAGCGCCAAAGGCTCGCTCGTGTGCTTCGGAGGCCACTCTGGGGTTGCGGCCAACTATAGGTTTGGCTGAGTAGGCACTTTTGTGCCAGATGACCCGCCATAGTTTGTTGAGAGTTGCCCAAATGAGGGCCATTTGGGATTGCCATAACAAATCGTGAGAGGCTGATTATGCCCTTTGTATATTAGGAATGATGAGAGGTATGTGATGTAGAGATTACTTATTAGTTTATTGATATTGGGTATATGCCACTGCAGTTGTAACCAATATAGGTTTTGGGTCTAGTAAACTACACGTAACTCCTTTGGGTACTGGAGGGCATTCTTAACAGCCAAAATATTTTTGATATACTACGAATGAGAATTGTTACTGAGAAGCAGGTAATTTAGCTGCCACGGGTAGCTAGCCTGCCTTTTAAAGCAAAACTGGTGCCCTGACTGAAACTAGGAGAAAAAGCTGAATTTGATGTTGTACTGAGATTTATACCTATATTTTGTATTATGTAAAAGCTAATGGATTTTGCATAGTAACGAGATAGTTACAGGCATGTTGACTTCACTAGAGACTACTAACTAACTAGCCAGATAGTTATTTAATATTAGTGTTTTTATATGAAAAATAGCATATTTTGCATGAATGTTTACTTTGGGAAAAGTAAAGGGAAATATGAGAAACTACTCCTGGGTTAAAACAGCTAATGCGGGAGCCTGATGAGAAACTTAAACGAGAGCTGCATAAAAATTTCTGTAAGCCAGTAATGCAAAGCCTGCCATGTAGTGATTGTAAGCAGTAGTTTGTATAACGCTTCGGATAGTGCTCAGACTAGTTTAAAGGAATAAGGTATGTAGTTTGTTTGCTAAATAACTATGGTGAGATGTAATGACTGAAGAGCACTGCAAAGGCTTAAGGAGCCCACTTGCCTGCTGACGCTCAAAATAGGGTAACCCGTTCCCTGCATGGCGGAGGCAGGCAGAGCCATGGCTAAAAGCTTACTTTCCCAAACTGATGAGCTTATTGACAATGGGCTTAAGGAGGTAGAGGATGATAGCCCGAAGAGAGAAACTTAAATAGAAATAACAGTAGCTAGTGATGTAATATGTATGAAGGATAGGCTCCCAGATGTGTTTGAGGTATTAATTACACTTGGAAGGCGCAGAAAATAGTAACTGAAATAACTAATATAATGTTCGAATTTTTGAAATATTAAAATTGTGAACTATGAGATATATAGAAGCAAATAAGATATACATGTTGGGAAGAGTGACTGAAAACAAGTATTACTTTAAAGGGAAGCGTTTCCATTACCTCCCATTAATTTTATTTCTCAAAGCCTAGTATTGAAGCTTAAATGTTTTGACTCTTACATGTAATATGTGGTTTTGTAACTAACAAATGAAGCTAATAGCAACTTGTATTTTTTTGGATATGACATATATGTAATAGTGGTGGCGGTCCTCAATACCCAAGAGTTCTTGAGAGTTTGCTCAGAAGATTGTAGGTTGAAAACTTAACTGCGATAGCATGCTTGAGACCAGCCTTGGTGGGTTGAGAGCCAGTATTACCACGCTATTGAAGATTGAGGGCCATTCATTTATTGGCATGCCTGTTTGTAGATAGCACTCAAGGCATGTTATAACTTAGGAAGGTACTCCCTCTGTGGGGGTGAAATTGGCTTGGTTGGTTGTGTAGTGGCCCCCAACCCTGGCAACCCAACCGCCAATTTGGTACCAAACTGTGGCCAGTAAGAAGCTGTCCAACAGCTAACTGCCAGGTAGATGTCCTAACAGGCCACGGTATGATTTTAGTAGAAACGATTTGGTGAGTTGGCAGTAACTGAAGGATTGAGAATTGCTGATAAACCCCAATTTGAGTCTAACAATGGATTTGACGTTATTTGGCAATGCAGCAGGTGCCAACTGGAAAGTAGTTTGCCTGTTCACACGCTGATTCCCCGCATATTTGGGCGGCGGTAGTATAGGGATTTGCAAACTTTCCAACGCAGTATTGGGGTACGATAGCAGGGATTCCTCATTTGTTTGGTGACCAGTAGCCAACCTTATATTCGATAAAGACTAACGGAGTTTTGTTGTTAGGTAATAAGGGCGAAGCAGCCAAGCCCCCCCAGAGATTGGCTTATAGGCCTGCCTAATTGGAATATATCATTGTGTGATGCCCGGTGTAGCGATCCCCGACAGTGGATAATGAAGGAAACTTTTTAAGCAGGTGTGCTGGAGGATTACTCCCAGCCAAAAATTTCAACTGGGTTGCCTAAGTTGAGAGATGGTAGTAGTGTGTCTGAGAGTAATACCACGTTGAAGCCTGGGTAGCGCTTGGATGTTACCCTGAAGAGTGAGGGTTTGGTACGCCAGACTAGCAAATACTCCTTCACTTGAAATAACAAAGGTTTTGCTGGCAGTGCGCTGACTGACAAACGCGCCGCGCCAACGCAGCCGCCCAGCCTGCCCGCGGTGCGCCAGCGGCGGCAACCCAGCGACTACGAGGAGAGAGCGGCTACACTTGCTTGCAGCGCCGACATGGTAGCGGTACAGTAAGCCAGGGTAGTACCCACAAAGCAGAAGGGCAGCGGTGGCCTAACTCGCTTTTGATTTAACAACAACACTGCACACCTCTGGCAAAAGTAACGCCTTAGCACCCAGTATGAGTGATGTTCTGTTCTTCTTTCAAATAACCACTTGCTGCCAGAGCTGAGGTTAGCATTTAATTTAAAGAAGTGACCCCATATAACTATAACGTTTATAATAACCGTAGCCCATTTTTACTAGGTATTGCAGCCCATATATATACTACCTAACCAAGCTTGTGGCATATTAACCATAGCCGTTGTTGATAACCAACTATTGGGTTACCATGAGGGATTCTAATAAGCTTTTAACTAAGTATGCAGCATTAAGTGAAAACTCTTGGATAGTAGCCTAACTGTTTTTGTTTTGGGGTTATGCCAAAACTAGATTTTTGATTTGATTTTCTTAAGCTAACCGATAAGCTTAAAGTATAAAGCCTGATAGGATTGAGTATTTGCAGGATTTATACCACTAAGCCCTCTACAAGATTTGTGCCTTCAATATATGCAGTGAATGCTGAGACCAAAAGAGCTGAGTTGGAGGCTTTGTTATGATTTGTTGTATTTGCCATTTCTATTTAGTAGTTGATTGGCTCTAAGTTTGTAATGGTAGTGTTTTTTGAGGAAATTTTCATATTTCATTACAAACTTCTTAAGCAGCAAAGGTACACTTCTACGGTGAGACAGTTTACCAGAGGTATAACAAATGATTAAGATATGTGCTAAAACTTGTTGCGGTTAAATTACTCGCCAAGCATCCCTTCTTATTCATAAGTGCTTTAACAACTTAACATTATTTCATTAGGTTTTTGTGTAGGTACTAACTTGGTTAGAAGTAGATGACTTGTTTTGCATAGTTCTGCATAGGCAGGGTAAGCCTGATGATTTGTAGGATAGCCACCAGTGTGTGAACTGTGAAGAAGTATACCCTTTGCAAGGTGTAGAAGTCCAAGCAAGGCAAGACATTGTGGGTTGTGGGTTTCGTTGGTAGCTGGTAGCCAACCAAATTCATTTTTTTGACCCCCAGATGGAAGCTTTGGCAGAGGCTCGCCCCAATGGTGGTATGCTACTTAAGTACCCGCCTACCCTGGTATAGTATTAGCCAGTTGGGTTGCCCCAATTTCTTTCTTGGCATGAAGGTATTCTGCTGATTTATTGTTGTAACTACTGGAGGGTGGCCATGCTTACAAAGTGGCTTGGCATTGGGTAGCCTGGAGGCTGGAGGGTATGGCCCACAACCTATTTGCGGTATATGCTCATCATTCTGAGCATTGGAGTTTAGTTTATAGTAACCTAACTATATACCCATTATGAAATATCGTTGTATGCCTTACTGACTCTTAAACCATTGAATAATGTGAGCTGTTGGTGAAGCTAAGCGGCCATTTGATATATAACTGCGGTATAACTAACCAAATACCCTTCCATGATTTTGCGCGGTGTGGCGAAACATAGGTAACCCATGAAGCTATTGGCATTGTTTCCTTCGTTGCCAAGCAATTGCCCATAGTTTAGTGCTTGCAGTTACTTCAGTAGTGATTTACAGTGATTGATTGATGGTAGGTGGTGGTGGCATACTGATGACTTTAACTTGCTAGCTAGGCCAGAAGTGTGCTGTACCCAGCACTGGCATACACCCCAGTTGCTTTCAAGGAAGTTTGCTTTTTAGCAAGGAGGCTGCAGCTAAAGGAGTGGCAGGCGCAGAGGCTGAGAAATTGGGGAGTTTGAGAGGACTTACTCTTGTGTACGGATGGTGGCAACAGCGGGTTTTACTGTTACTTGCCTTGATGACGCTTGCGTAGCAGCTAACTCGATGACCAACTTTTGGTTGGTAGGGTTACTTTGGTAATGGGGTCGTAGAAGTGACCATGCCATGTGGGTGTAAGATTCCCTTGATTGAGCCCGTGATTTGAGGTTGCCTATAGTAGAGATTCACTTTCTAAAATAGCAAGTAACTACTACTGGGTATGTGTAAAATGGAAGCTAACCCGTGTTTGGTGTAAGCCCCAGTTTTGCGTGCCCAGCTGGATGCCCTGGTAGCGCAAGTAGCATTTGTAGCCTGAAGTTGGCTGTTGGCCTGGTGACCACATGTAACCAAAGTAATGCCAGGGTGGGTTGAGTCCCTAGTTTGGCTAAACTAGCTTAATAGTATATGCATACATTGCTGATAAAATTCCTTGTTGAATGATTGAAGATGCATGATAGGGGTATGGAGAGCACTTGAAAGAACTAGCTTCCCTCTAAATTTTTAAACTAACCGAGGTTGAGGTATGCGTGAGCTGAGGCTAAAGGTTAACTATTTGTAACTTTTGAGAGCAACAAAAGTATGTGCCAGCAGAGCCTTCGGCCACTAATGGTAATGACTGAAAGTTTAGAATTGCGGATTACCTTTGTATTCCAAACATCCATAAGCTATCGGCACGTAGTCATTGCTGTAGGTTATTCATAGCACCTCAATTTAATTTTTATTTGAGAAGCTAGGGTAGCCTGTTTTTGAGAGAGATATGAGTAACCAGGATGTTTATAACGAGTGACTGGTTGAAGTAAAGAAATTTACTGGTGACTGCAAAACAGATAGCTTCAGGAGTTTGCCATGAGTAGAAAGCCATTGAAAGTAACTAGCCATTTTGTTGCGCTATAGTATTCATAAGCAGGGGCATTTCGAGGAATTGTAAAGGTGAGATAATCACTTGATACTGCCCTATACTTAATAATACTTTAAGATATTCTCAATATCGCTGTAATGTAATCTTCAAAATGCTCTCCAGAATTTCTAGAAACCTCTCTGATGCCTTTTGCCATTTTACACCCATATGGTATCTTGAGCTTTATACTCGAATGGCAAAAGTGATTAGATTTTTTGAGGTTTATCATTATATGCAATTTGCGGTTAGTAGTGTGAAGCATTTTTGAATAATCATTTGTAGAGTTAAAAAGCGGGGTACTCCCTAGCCATGGTTGGGTTGTCTGATGTATTGGAGAATACTATAGTGGACTGATAATTGTTTGATTCTGAATAGAGAGAGTAAAAAGCCATTAGAAGCCTGCCTATTAACTCTATGTAGAATTATCTTACGTGACGTAGATCATATATTCATTTGATGCTTAGAAGCGTGACTTGTAAAAGTAGTTGAATTGAGAGTGGTAATATGGTAAGTACATAGAGCCCTTTAAGCCTTAATTTAA
>VOFC01003526.1_pt1 | contig 49878 bp, 62 predicted proteins | sample 5384161 | NCBI WGS metagenome assembly VOFC01 (sample SAMN12384722, study PRJNA508395) | human gut metagenome | isolation source: healthy gut B | host: Homo sapiens | reverse complement strand
ACAAGTTACGTATTGCTCAGCAGGTCTTTCTCCTGCTCATTTGCGCAGCTGCGCGGTGTTTTCAGACGACAGATCGGCGCAGCCCGTGAGCAGCCTCTACAGCTATCATGTTTTCGCGGATCCGGTCCTGTTCCCTTTTGTCGAGCTTTTTCGAAAACTGGTCGATTGCCTGAGGATGATTCCTGCGACGATCGACGCGCCGCCGATGAACCTGAAGACCGACGCGAGCGCCCGGAAGATTTCGCTTGCTCTCCATTATCAGCATTAGCGCCTCTTTCACCTGTTTGTTTTGTGAGATAATTATAGCACATCTGACGTGTCACCGCCATTCAGTCCATATCAGAAAGTGTCGGCAATTTGTTTGAAAATTCATATACTAAAATAAATAGATTAAGCAAAAACAAATAATTATGTAAGTAATGCCAAAAATCCGTACAAAAAAAGACGCACAAGTTTGCCGTTGGGCTTTGCGCAAGGCCTTGGTTCCTCTCCAGATATTATACGTTTTGACAGTAAATAATCAGTGCTTTTTCGCGCGGACACAGACGAATAACAGCGCGCCTGCGGCAGCGGCGAGCGAGATGACGGCGACGGACGTTATATCGGCTGTAGCCGGCGCGGGAGCGTCAACAGGGCCTCAATTTTTTTCGCCGAGAGTCAGTGTGGATTCCGTGGTCGGCAGGACCCCAATTGTATTCGACGTCGTTGCCGGTGCGAGTGGTTCCGAACGCGTTAGTAATCTGTCCATCGGTTCCCATGATCGAGGTAGCAGCATCATCATGTTGATTTTTGCGCCTTTGGTGATATTGACGATGGTTCCCGCCTTTTGCCTGAAGGTCGGCGTTAAGGGTCGACCATTCGAGCATCAGCTCGAAATTCAACCTTTGGTGGTTTTGACGGTCGATATGTAAACGCCCTCGCCGTTGTGCATGACGGCGTCGTTCATGCGGACTCCTGGCGCTGGACTATCGGGTTCGTCGTTGCAGCCGAACGAGTAAAAATCGCTCTATCGTTGTCGGTATCGTAGAAGGTCGGGCCGGAGGTCGATCGGAGACCTGGAACGCGTCGCCGTCGTATGAACCTTCATTGACGCTACAAACGTTAAATCAACAACCTCACCGGCGAGATATAATCCCTTCGTCCGTCCCAGAAAACTCTTTGACGTCGGTCGGTGAAGTCTCCACGGGGAACCGCGCCGACCCACGCCTTCGCGGTCGCGGAGCTGGCTGACGACGCCCGCGCCGTCCCATTCTCCGTCGGAAATTTTTCCGTCAATTTGTCGGAGCGCGGAAACTCGACAAGCCTGACTGCGCCTAATCGCGAGACCGGAGGACGCGAACAGCGTGCGGCAGGCAGATTGCGGTGTGGAGGCAACGGATTTTGCGGAAAAAGCTGGGTTTCTTCATGATTACCACCTTCCAGAATATTACGCTCTAAGCGCCCATGTTATAGCGCACAAGACTCTCGTTTGGTGCTTATGAAAAAGTGCCTAAAAACATTGTTTTTTTTGACATCATATTGATTTGGCGACCGCGGTGTGATATAATATTTGTAGTGGAGGAAATGAAAATGCAGCTAGTCTTCACAGACACAATTGAATGTTTTTACAGATCTCGAACCGATACAATTCATGCGCCACAGCTATGGTTCTTGGTATGACACATGAGGAAGCAGCCGTCCAGTTAGTAAGAGAATATGGACAGAGCTATGCAAAATACCCATTCATGATTTATCAGATCCAGACAAAATTCCGTGACGAGGCACGTCCAAGAGCAGGACTGATCCGTGTGCGTGAGTTTACAATGAAAGATGCGTACTCCTTCCACACAAGCCAGGAAGATTTAGAGCAGTACTATGATAAATGCCACAAAGCATATGAGAGAATCTATGCAAGAGCAGGTATTCCGGAGGTGGTTTCCGTAAAATCTGATTCCGGTATGATGGGCGGAAATGTTTCCCATGAGTTCATGCTTTTAACTCCAATCGGAGAGGATTCTATCGTAATCTGTAATGAGTGTGATTACCGTGCCAATATGGAAGCTGCCGAAAACATTGTAGAGAACGAGACAGAGGCTATGCAGGAGCTGACAAAGGTTCATACACCTGAGATGCATACAATTGAACAGGTTTGTGAATTTTTACATGTGGATGCAAAGAAATCCATGAAAGCCGTTGTTTACCAGAAAAATTCCGATGACAAATATATTCTCATTTTGTGCGCGGTGACCTCGAAATTAATGAGACAAAGCTGACCAATTACCTTGGCTGCGATGTCCATCCGGGAGTGATCACAGAGGAGAGTGGCATTCAGGCAGGATTTATCGGACCGGTGAACCAGAATGCAGACTGCATCGTTTTATTTGACCGTTCTTTAAAGGGAACAACAAATCTTGTCTGCGGCGCCAATGAAGTGGATTATCATTACACAGGCCTGAATATGGAGCGCGAGTTCCCGGATGCAGAGTATGTTGATCTTGCAAAAGTTGTGGAGGGCGGTATCTGCCCATGCTGCGGTAAGAAATCACTGACCATTTCCCGTGGTATTGAGGTTGGTAACATCTTCCAGCTCGGAACGAAAATACACCAAGACCATGAACATGACTTATGTGGACAAAGACGGTACAAGCAAAAAATCCAATCATGGGTTGCTACGGTATCGGTGTCGGACGTATGGCAGCTTCCATTTGTGAAGCACATCATGATGATTATGGTCCAATTGGCCAATGAGCATTGCTCCGTGGCAGGTTCACATCATGAACCTTGACAAAGAAGGTGTCAGGGAAAGCAGATACTTTGTATGAGAATTTACAGAATGCCGGTGTGGAAGTGATCTATGATGACCGCTCCGTAAGTGCCGGAAATAAATTCTCCGATGCAGACCTTTTAGGGGTTCCGGTTCGTGTTGTTGTGAGCCCACGTAACTTAAAAGAGTCTGTTGTGGAAGTTTCCACTCGTGACAAGAGCCTTATGGAGAAAGTTCCGGTAGAAAATGCCGAGCAGTATGTAAAAGACCTTGTAGAGACCCGATGATTCCATTTGGACTTCTTGGCGGTTTCTGTGATCATCTGGAAATCAGAATCACAGGACTGTCGGAGGAAGGTTTTCGTTTCGTGTACCGGAAAAAATAGAAAAAAAGCGGCGTGCCTTGAGATTTGTTTTTTTGACTTTTCTGCTGACTGTTACCGCAAAGTGCAGTTGGCAGAGAAGGAAAGAGAGATGAAGTTAACAGAGGAGACGCCCTTTTTCTTTATCTATTCGGTGTGGACAAAAAACGGGGAATACAGGGAGCAGGTAAAGCGTCTGGTGACAGATTATGACAACTACATATCGCTAAAACTCGCAGGAGATGATGCGTATCTTTCAGAAAAAATGGTTGGTTATCCGGCAGAATTGGACGAAGTTTACGCAGAGAGCTTCGAAGAGCAGAAGAAAGAGTGGTTCAGTTGTGTTGGTGATGGAATACAGGAGTGCAGGAATACATGGGAGCATAAAAAGTGGAATATTACAGATTTCCCTGAATTCGAGCTCGCCATCACAATAGACCGCCCGGAATTATATTATGATTTTCTACAAAAAGACTGGACGAGATTTTGCCACGATTACTGGAAAAACAATTTTTGGAACATCACACATTGAGTCAGAAGAGAGTGACAAGAATCTACATTGGAAACCAGTTCTGCCACAACCTTTTTCCAAGGAAAAATTGCTGTTTCAGGTGTTGGAGAAAGCGTTGGAGAACAATCTTGCGGTGACGCTTGCCTTCTCATATATTAGGAATCATCTGTTGGAAGAGATTGATGAACTGTTGCAGGAACTTGAAGTATGGTGCCAAAGCAGAGAAAAAGAGGCAGGCAAGGATCAGGAGGAAATTATCGTAAACGACTGGGCGATGCCTATACTTTTGCAGGGAAAACCACACTTAAAACCAGTGTTGGGAGTTCTGTTAAATAAACGTAGAAAAGATGTCCGTTTACCTTATAAACATGGTATCGGGAATCATGTGGACAGTCTGGCAGAAAATAATTTGAATTGTGGATTTTATCAGGATTATTTAAAAAATACATTCGATATACAAAGATTTGAATTTGAATCATGTGGATATAAGGTTACAATCCCAGATGGACACCACAGCCTGCATCTTCCTTTTTCCAGACAAATACCTCACAGTATTGCACGCTTTATGCCGTTTGCAGATATGGTGACAGGGGAAAACAAAAGTTGCCGGAAAACTGCCCAAGATATTGTAACAAAAAAGTATTTCTATATCCGAAGCATTTGAAAATGGTGGGAAGATATAATTCACTGTTTGGATATGATGAGAAAATACTGTGGGATGAAAAACAATTGCAGGATTATCTCGAAACAGGGGATTGACCGGATTGTTGTGAATGTTTCTTTGTAATAGTAGGACATTGTCTGGACAGAATGCATTTTTATATAGAAAACGATTCCGCTGAAATGCAACAGGGGAGAAAAATACGATGGAGTCTGTTCTTGACCGTGTAATCAAGCAGAACACGGAAAATGTAAATTTATTAAAAACAAAAGATTACAATATTTTTTCTGTTTTACAGATACAGTCAAAGGAAGTTCTGATCTGCCGCATGATAGCTGACCTTTTAAATCCGAGAGGGCAGCATGGCGCAGGGGCAGAGTACTTAAAAATTTTCCTGAGAGATTGTCTTGGAATGGAAAAAATGGATACAAAACTGGCTGAAAGCATGTAAAAGTTGTGAAAAATACAGTGTAATTGAATGGTTCCTATTTTGGAACAGTTTATCCAGAACATAGAACAGATCAGCGGTTATACAAGTGAGAAGGTGAGAAATATGGTAATTGATGAACTGCTTAAGTCGGGTGATTCCCTAAGAGCAGGGATGCAGATCGCAGATTCCATCAATGCTGCGAAAGCAAAGCTGATTTATCTGGTTTTCGAAGAGTTTGAAAAGCAGTTGGCAGGAGTGGCGGAAAAGAATCATTGTAAATGATGCCCCGATGCCGGATGGAAAGCAGCTCTGGTTCCGTGTGGAGGTAGAACATCGTCTGTTCGCCGGATTCTGTGTCTTTGATCCGAATGCAGAATCGGAGGAAGGACACGGGGATCAGGTGGATGAATACGATGCTGCAACTGTAAAAGCAGTCGGGCATTATCTGAAAATCAGTGCGGCAGACCACAAGGACTGGTGGGCAACCAGGTGGTATCTGCCAGCCGGAGAACAGAAGCCAAACGATTCTGTTCCGAACTTTAAAATCATGAATGATGCAGCGATTGCACTGGCAGATAAAGAGTGCAGGTCGGAGTTTGTATCATTGTGTGTTCGTAACATTGAGGAGATGGTGGAGAGAGTGCTTGCTATTCCGGAATGAAAAAATTATAATAAAATAAGTATGTAGTGGATTGGAAAGGAGAAGCTGTTATGAACAAACGTAAGAAACTTCCAATTGGAATTGAGAGTTTTGAAGAGATGCGGAAAGAAGATTTTTATTATGTTGATAAAACGAGATGGATCGAGCAGCTTCTCGCCCAGTGGGGAAAGGTAAATCTTTTTACCCGTCCACGCCGGTTTGGAAAATCTTTAAATATGAGTATGCTTCAGACATTTTTTGAGGTAGGAGCAGATGCATCACTTTTTGATGGATTGTATATTTCAAAGAATAAAGAAGTCTGCAAACAGTATCTTGGAAAGTTTCCGGTTGTATCCATCAGTTTGAAAGGCGTGAATGGAAACACTTTCGACGAGGCACGGAGCTGTCTTGTAAAAGTTATCAACAGAGAAGCGCGTAGATTGCAGAACTTATCAGAAAGTGAAAAACTGACACAGGTTGATAAGGAACTTTTTGAAAAATTGCTTTCTCAGATGAAGGATGATGGAACATTAAGCAGCAGCTTATTGGAACTTTCAGAACTTTTGGAAAAACATTATGAAGAAAAAGTGATCGTTTTGATTGATGAGTATGATGTGCCACTTGCAAAAAAGCAAATGAAAATGGCTATTACGATGAGATGGTACTTTTGATCCGTAATTTATTTGAAAATGTGTTAAAGACGAATCACAGTTTGAAGTTTGCTGTGTTGACAGGATGCCTTCGGGTTGCAAAAAGAAAGCATTTTTTTACAGGATTGAATAATTTTAAAGTTTATTCCATTACGGATGTTGATTTTGATGAAAACTTTGGCTTTACAGATGATGAAGTAAAAGAGTTGCTTCATTATTATGGTCAGGATACACATTATGAGACGGTAAAAGAATGGTATGATGGGTATCGTTTTGGAAATGTTGATGTATACTGTCCATGGGATGTGATTAACTATTGCAGTGATCATATTGCAAATCAGGAGTGTGCACCAAAAAATTATTGGGTGAATACAAGCGGAAATGATGTGATCCATCGCTTTATCAATAGTATTTATGAACCGCAGAAACTCACAAAACTGGAGTTGGAACATCTTGTGAATGGTGGAAGTGTCCAGAAAGAAATCAGTCAGGAGATGACCTATAAGGAATTGTATTCATCAATCGATAATCTCTGGAGTACCCTTTTTTATGACAGGGGGTATCTGACAAGCCGCAGCAATACGGATGGAAACAGATATGATCTTGTGATCCCGAATAGAGAAATCAGAAATATTATCACAGAACATATTCTGAAATTATTTAAGGAGAATATTAAGCAGGATGGTCAGAAAGTAAACGCTTTTGTGATGCCTTATTAACAGAGAAAGCGGATGTGGCAGAGAAGCTTTTTCAGATTACATGCAAAAAACGATCAGTGTGAGAGATACTTTTGTACAGAAGCCGACAAAAAGAAAATTTTTATCATGGAATTTTGCTTGGAATTCTTGGGTTTAAAGAAAACTGGCTTGTGACATCAAACAGAGAATCTGGAGATGGATTTAGTGATATCATGATCCAGGTAGGAGATTCTGAGGTCAGGATTGTTATTGAGGTGAAGTATGCCAATGATGGTAATCTGGAAGCAGAGTGCAAAAAGCATTGAAACAGATTGATGATCAGGGTATGCAGAAGCGTTGCATCAGGACGGAATCTGTAAAATCTTAAAATATGCGATCGCATGTTATAAGAAAACCTGTAAGATTATGTTAGAGGCAGAAAAATGTTAAAAAATAAAATTTTTTACATGGATGACATTGGGTGAAATATCTTTGTTATAACATGATTCAGAGAGGATTTTTTATGGGAAGTTATCTTAATCCGGGCAGCACAGCATTTCAGGGAAGTCTGCGGTCACAAATTTATATTGATAAAAGCGGACTGATTGAAAAGACGAACACAGTGCTTGGCACAGAGCAGAAATATGTCTGCGTGAGCAGACCAAGACGATTCGGAAAATCTATGGCAGCAAATATGCTTGCGGCATATTATGACAGAGATTGTGATACGAAGGAATTTTTTGATAAACTTAAAATCAGTCAGTCAGAAGAGTATCTGAAACATTTGAACCAGTATGATGTGTTAAAAATTAACATGCAGGAATTTTGAGCGCAACACAGAGCATGGAGGAAATGTTAAGATTACTGCAAAAAGAGGATGATCACAGATTTGAAAAACAGATATTCTTCATATGAGATAGAAGATAATCTGATCTTTGTCATGCGGATATATTTTCCAATACCCATCATCCTTTTATCATTCTGATTGATGAATGGGATTGCTGTTCCGCGAATATCAACAGGATAAAGATCACAAAAAAATATCTGGATTTTCTGCGTTTCTGGTTGAAAGGACAAAAGATTACATTGCTCTTGCATACATGACAGGGCATACTTCCGATAAAAAAATACGGTTCTCACTCGGCATTGAATATGTTTATGGAGTACTCGATGACCGATCCGGGAGAACTCGCAGAATTTTTGGGTTTACGGAAGAAGAAGTTAAGGGATTGTGTGAGGAATATGCCATGAACTTTGAAGAAGTCAAAGCGTGGTATGATGGATATGATCTGATTTCACATAGTCGTCTGGGCGACAAAAGATATTCAATATATAGTCCAAAGTCAGTTGTAGAAGCGATGCTGCGGCACAAATTCGGCACATACTGGAACAGAACAGAGACCTATGAGGCACTGAAAATATATATTCAGATGAATATGGATGGATTGAAAGATTCAGTGATCCAGATGCTTGCAGGGGAGGGTGTGCGTATTAATACCGGAACATTCAGCAACGACATGACAACTTTTGCAACAAAGGATGATGTACTGACCTTACTGGTGCACCTTGGTTATCTGACATATAACAGTGAGACAGAGAAAGTGACCATTCCAAACAAAGAAGTGTCACAGGAATATCTCAATGCAATCAGTACCATGGACTGGCACGAGGTAATGCGTTCGATTGAAAATTCGCGTAAGTTAGTGGAAGCATTATGGAATCAGGATGCAAAAGCAGTTGCTGCCGGAATTGAGAATGTCCATGATGAGATTTCAATTCTTCAGTATCATGATGAAAACTCATTGAGTTGTACCATTCATCTGGCATTCTATTTTGCAAGAGAATATTATACGATCATCCGGGAACTGCCGACAGGAAAAGGTTTTGCAGATATCTGCATGATCCCAAGAAAAATACACGCGGATAAGCCGGCAGTGATTATTGAATTAAAGTGGGATAAGGATGCAGAAGGTGCAATCGCACAAATAAAAAGAGAAAAAAGTACGTGAAATCCTTAGAGGATTACAAAGGTAATCTTCTGTTAGCCGGAATTAATTATGATAAAAAGACAAAGACACATACCTGCGTGATTGAGAAAGTGGAACTTTAACAGATGAAAATTGTCGCAGGTTTAGGGAAGTATTGATGAATATGAGACATTTGTAAAAGCGGGGGGCGGATGAATTCTTTTTGTGGATATGTGCCGTTTTCCTGGGCGGAAAAAGTACGGTGTGATCCATCCGTTAAACCGTAGGGAAGTACTTTTTACAATGTGCAGATTGGTTCCATGAGCGAACTGCAGATCCTGAAAAAAATGGTGGACTATTATGGCAAGCCGGTAACATTGACGTTTAATTCCCTCTACTATACGGGGGAGCAGTATCCTGTCATAGCGGAGATCATCACACAGTGCATGGCAGCAGGCTTTGAAAATTTTATCATTGCAGACCCGGCACTGATGCTGTACCTCAGACAGCAGAAAATCAACTGCGGAATCCATTTAAGCGGTGAGACCGCGGAAGTGAACCGGGGAATGTTAGAACAGATGTTACCGTTTGGAATCCGCCGTGTGATTTTCACAGGAAAAAATTCGCTGGAAGATATGCAAAGCTGTATTAAAGAGGCAGATTTCCCACATGAATATGAAGCCTTCATTTTGAATGAACTCTGTCATTTTTCCGGGGCATTCTGTAATTCCCTGCACTGTGATGAACTGACACATCTTTGCAGAGTACCATATGAACTGGGAAATCTGCACAAGAAAGAAGAGACAGATGCTGCGCAAAAAGATGTGGCAGAAACAGACAGAATACAGGAAAAAGAGGGGAAGGGACTTCCTTTGGATGAAGATGGTTATCTGACCGGCAGTACCGGCTGTGGGCTCTGCGCACTTTACCGCATGAAACAGGTCGGCATTACCCATTTAAAACTGGTTGGTCGTGGCAATTATACCGATTTTATGGAAAAGGATATAAGGCAGTTGCGGAAAGCTCTGGATATTCTGGAAAAATCAGACAATGAGTTGCAATATCAGAGGAAATGAAAGCGTCACTTTTTCCGGATGGATGCAGTCAAAACTGTTATTATCGGTGAGAAAAGAAGATCTGAGGAACATTTTTATATATTTGAACAGATAATTATAGTTATATTGATAAAATTTATTAATAATAATGACTTTTCAGGAAAAGAGAACCTATGCTATACTTCTATCGGATGATAGGAAAAGCAGGATGAAAATATATGCTGGCAGATAGAAAAAGCCACTTTTTTCATACTGTCTGTAACAAAAAGTAAAAATAACAGGAGTTTAAAAAATGGAAAAAAACAAAAGAGTACACATCCCCCTTATGAAATGGACGGAAGAATCCCATGGCCGAAAGCGATCGTTTATGGTTTGCAGCATGTTCTGGCAATGTTTGTCGGAAACCTGACACCGCTGATCGTAATCTGTGGTGCATGCGGTATTGGAGCAGCATCTGACTTTGCAGAGGTTTATGTGGAATTACTACAGAATGCAATGATTATTGCAGGTGTTGTCACATTGGTTCAGCTTTTCGCAATCGGTCCTGTCGGTGGACGTGTTCCGATTATTATGGGAACGAGTTCCGGTTTTATTGGTGTATTTAAAAGCGTTGCAGGTGTTATGGGTGGCGGAGTGATCGCATATGGCGCGATCATGGGTGCGTCGATCATCGGTGGTCTGTTTGAGGGCGTGCTTGGATTTTTCTTAAAACCGCTCCGCAGATTTTTCCCTGCTGTGGTGACAGGAACAGTAGTTTTATCGATCGGACTTTCCCTGATCAGTGTTGGTGTCAGCTCCTTTGGAGGGGGATCTTCTGCGGCTGACTATGGTTCATTGGAGAATTTATTCATCGGTCTTGTTGTGTTGATCATTATTCTTGGGGTAAAACACTTTGCAAAGGGAATGGCAAGTTCTTCCTCCATCCTGATCGGTATTATTGCAGGATATGTGTTATGTTTTTATTATGGGAATGATCCTTCCGACAACGGGTAGGCGAACAGCAGATGGTGTGGAATATACAAAAAGGCCTGGGTTTTAAATTTTGATAAGGAATAAGAGAAGCCTCCTGGTTTGCATTGCCGAAAGTAATGCCGGTAAAACCGATTTTTGATATGCGTGCGATCGTGCCGGTACTGATCATGTTTATCGTGACAGCCGTGGAAACGATCGGTGATATTTCCGGTGTCATGGAAGGCGGACTTGGACGTGAAGCAACAGACAAGGAACTTTCCGGAGGCGTTATGTGTGATGGACTTGGTTCTTCGCTCGCTGCGTTATTTGGCGTACTACCGAATACCTCTTTCAGCCAGAATGTCGGACTGGTTACGATGACAAAGGTTGTAAACCGCATGGCACTTGCGTGCGGAGCAGGAGTTTGATCCTGTGCGGACTGTTTCCTAAGCTTGCAGCATTGATCTCTATTATGCCACAGAGTGTTCTCGGTGGAGCAGCAGTTATGATGTTTTCATCTATCGTAGTCAGCGGTATCCAGCTGATCACAAAGGAAAAACTGACCGGAAGAAATATTACGATCGTATCTGTCGCACTGGGACTTGGTTATGGACTTGGAGCAAACAGTGACATTTTAAGAATGCTGCCGGATACCATGCAGTTGATCTTCGGTGGTTCCGGAATCGTTCCGGCTGCAATTGTTGCACTGGTCTTAAATATTGTGCTTCCTAAGGATGAGGCTTAAGAAGATAGGTAAATAGAAGAAAAAAGTGTATGGATAAATAGGATTTCCTTTGTGAGCTCTGCGAACAGGAAACATCCTATTTGTCCGTGCACTTTTTCTTTATAGAAGTATCAGAAATAAACTTGTGGAAGCCTTTAAAAATAGTGTATAATAGAAAGACAGAGCTTTAAACAAAGGAATTAAGATACATGATTTTAAAGAAGAAAATTCCAAATGATTTTTATAAATTATTCCGCACAAAAAACAGGGGGAAGCATATATGCAGTTTGTCACAGCCATTTATGAGGAAAACAATGAAGTATATGCTTCTCTCGGTCTTACGCAGGAAGAGTGTGCGCTTATTATTGAGAATACAATCGAGAAATCAAAGATCGTGTGGCAGGAAGAGGACGATATGGAGGAAGGAGAAACGCCGGATGCATTATTTCCAAGCGATTCTCCTTCCGGCATGTTAAACCACCTGATTCGGTGGGGATGGCTGAAAAGCGATTTTGATGAGAAACTGAATACCTGTGTGATCTCTTTCCCGGAATACAGCCAGTTGTATGTCGAGTTGTTTAAAAAGCTGCAGAGTGATGATGACAGCCGTGAAAGAGAGAGCATGCTTTCCATTTACAGTGCGTTGTTTACCTATCATTCCGATAATGAAAAAAACAATGATATTTTAAAAAAGTGCACTGCGCACATCCAAAAGTCTGGGACAGCTGCTGTCCAACATGCAGGATGGAATGCGTTCTTATTTTGATGAGCTGTCCTCCCAGAAACATTTTATCGGGATTCAGCAGGTGCTTGTGGAGGAGATCAACAACAGTGACAGCAAAAAATATGCAATCCTCACGACGACGGACAGTTTTTACCGGTACAAGGAGGCAGTGAAAGAACTTATCAGTGAAATTTTAAACGAAAATGATGAGAAAAAAAGCAGTGCTTCTGAAAGAAAAAAAATTCTCTCGAAGCAGGCACGCTTTTACAGAAGAGAAATGAGTACAGATTGCAGTATTGTGAGGATACGAGCAGGATCGTGATGCAGTTGGAGCGGGAATTTGACATGATCGAGCGCAAGTACAATAAACTTATTGAACAGAAAACCGTTTTTGCAAAGCGCGCGCTGGCCCGTATCCATTACATTTTGCAGGAGGGCGTCAGTGAGGAAGATAACATCATCAAACTGATCAATCTGTTAGACCGCAGTGAGAAAAAAAGACGAGATTTTGGTGGAAATGAGGAATCGTATCCGGTTTTCTTCGCAGTTTAAAAATATTACAGATAACAGTTTTGCCGGAAGAAGAGACCGCGGGGACGGAGCATTTACACCGGTGATGCTGGACGAAGAAAGCGACGCAAAGGGAACAGCACATGACGGATTTTGTGCCAAAGCCGTTGTATACAAGAAACGAGTTACAGAGTTTCCGAAGGAAAAATACCGTGGATGGAGTCTTTGTTGCAACAGAAGAGACCGTACAGTCCGTGGAAGATCTAGAAAAACTTCTTTTTCTCTGGCAGGAAGAGACGGAGGAGCGTCTTGCGGAAGATACGGTATCGGTGGATGGCGAGATACGGAGTAAGGAAGGACTAACCTATTCGAGACTTGTGATCGGGCAGAATCAATAAAATTGAGTTACTATACAGGAAAGAAGGGCATTGGAAAAAAAGATGTTACAATATATGGAGACTGTCTCACAGGGGCGAGGCAGAAAATATCAGAAAAACGATACAGGATTTATTCCGGCAGACATGCATTTTACAGGTGAAATGTGACCCGGCAACTCTGGTACAGCACGACAATCCGAGGTATCAGGTGTGTCTGCGCCACAGAGAGTTTATCGCGGACTATCTGTCTGTGCTGGACTGCGAGCTTGTGCATGATCCGCAGGAACACATTTTCCGGATCACGGGGGATGGCGTTATGACAGAGCGTATGAGCCTTATGACAACGAAGCTCGTCATTCTTTAAAAATGATTTACCGTGACAAAATCATGGGGGAAGGTCTGCATGCAACTACTACAAATCTGGCAGAAATCCGTGAGTATGGAAAAAATACAAACCTTATTACAAGACGTCTTACAGACAGGAGTGGAACGATGCACTTGTTCTGATGAAAACGCATCAGATGATCGAACTGCCGGGAGCCGTTGCCAATCTGGAAGATTTCACCCCGATTTATATTTACAGCACTGTAAATGTGTTCTGCTCGGCGATGGATATCAACGAGCTGGTGCGCACCTATCAGGACGATGGAAGAACTTCTGACAGAAGAGGAAAAAGAGAATTAGATCATTGACAAAAAGGAGCAGTACATTTGAGCCAGGCAAAGAAAATTTTTCACCCGCATGTGTCTGAACAACTGGGGTGGAATTAATCATAAAGTATTAGAATTTAATGAATATGTGAATTTATTCAGTGGAAAAAGCGGATCTGGAAAATCGACCGTTATGGATGCAATCCAGGTTATTTTATATGGAAGCTTCAGTCCGAGTTTTTTGAACAAGGCGGCGGATGATGCCAAAAACCGCAGAAGTGTCTTAAGCTACCTCCGTGGTGAGCAGAAAGATGGTTCTGCAAACCGTGGAAACTGCGATTTCTGCTCGGTCATTGCGTTGGAGATCGAGGACACGGGAACGCACATCACTACGTGTGTGGGCATTGCGTTTGAAGTGAGAAGAAATGATTCTGAGATCAAAAAGTTTTCCTATTTCAGCCATTCCGGAAAGATGCCGGAACCGGGGTATATTACGGAGGAAGGCTTCTGTTATTCCAATCAGGATATCAAAAGGCTGGTAAATGAGAGAGCCGTATCGAAGGACAACCGCGGAAAAGGGGATGTCAACCGTATTTACGCCTCCAAGGAAGCTTATCTTGAACGTTATATGATGTCATTTTAGGTTACATTGATCCAAACCGTTTTATCACGATGGAAAAGAGTGCGATTGCACTGAAAATGACAAACGGAACAGGACAATTTATCCGTGATTATATGTTTCCAAAGAGCACGTCAGATACGATCGGAACGATCAGTGAGCAGCTGGATGCGTACCGTCAGATCAAGGAGAAAATTGAGGATATGCGGAAACGTATTGACCTTTTGACAGACGTAAAAGAGACCGGGCAGGAGCTGGTGACGCTCCAGACCGATATGATCCGCACAGAGAGTTTTATCCGCTGCATTGATATTGAGGATCTCCGGGCGAAAATAGAGGCAGCCGAGGAGGACAAAAAAAAGAATCGAAGAAGAACAGGCACAGCTGCAGCAACAGGCAGACAGGCTCGCCGGAAGAGCGCGGAGAGGTCGAGCAGGAGCTGATCCGTGTGAGTGCAGATTTAAAAGCCAGCGATCTTGGAAGCAAACAGCAGCAGTTAGAGGAATTAGAGCAGAGAAGCCGGATGCTGACCGATAACAGCAGACAGTGGCGCAAAATTGTTCAGGGGTTGAAACAGTGGGAAGAGGATGAGGTCATCACTGACTATATCAGCAATCCGGTTTTAAATCTCATTGAAGCGATCGAAAACGGAAATGTGACAAAGGAAAACTGTCAGGACCTGCATTTGAAAATAGAGTCTGCAAAGCAGGATATTGAAAACGAATTTGAAGATTACAGTGAGCAGAAGCGCGAGGCAGGAAAAGAACTGAAAGAAAAGCAGAAGCTTGTGGATGATATGAAAAACAACCGGAAATCCTACAGCGAGAATCTCCGTTCTGCGAGAAGTTCCCTGGAGCGGAAATTAAGCGACCGCTACGGAAGAACGATAAAAGTCCAGATTCTTGCGGATCTTTTTGATGTGGCAGACGAGGAGTGGAAAAATGCGGTCGAAGGCCGTATGGGAAGGCTGAAGTTTTCTCTGATCACAGAGCCAAAGTTTGCGCATGATGCGGCGGCGGTCTTTCGTGAGATGAAACAGTTTGAGGAAGTGGATCTCATTAATTCCAAAGCGATCGCAGACAGTGAGCCGCGTGCCATGGAAAACTCTCTTTATGAAGCGGTTGAGACGAAGGAAGCCTATGTGGATGTGTGCCTGAAACGTTACCTCGGTCATATTATCAAGTGCCATTCCGTGGAAGAGTTAGAGCAGGTGAAAGACGGCGTGACGCCGGATTGCTATTCGTACAGTAATTTTATTTTCCGGCATCTGCGGAAAAAGGATTATACCACAAATGCCTGCATTGGAGAGAAAGTGTCGAAGGCACGTCTGGCAGAGTACGAGGCTGACGTGGAGCGGCTTGAGAAACAGTATCAGGAACTGCATTACATGACCGAGCGCTTAAAGGCGGCAAGGGATTTTGAAAGTCTGAAAGAGGAAAAAGAATATTATGTAAACCTTTCCGGCGCAGAAAAAGAGCTTGGAAAAGTCAATAAGAAAAAATCCACACTTGAGGAGACAATTCGCACTTTGCAGGAAGGGCAGTATAAGGAATTACAGCAGAAAGAGCAGAGCCTGAAACAGCAGATGCGTGAGCTTCAGGCTTCAATCAGCGAAAATCAGGGACAGATGAGTGAGAAAATACGCCGACACGAAAATCTTTCCGGCGCAAATGACCAGCGTCGTCTGCAGTTAGAGGAGATGCTGCAGGGATACGTGCCAAATGAGGAGATCGAGCAGGAAGTGCAGGAGCAGTTGAAGAAGCGATCCGGCCAGTCCTTAAAGAACCAGAAAAACGCAGAACTTGCAGCCCTTTCGGCAGGAGAGCAGGAGAAAGCCGAGATATTGCGCACCGCCAGAAACCGTTACATTTTTGCTTATCCGTCCAGCCAGTTTAACGGTTCAGAAAAGTCTAATGAAGCCTATGAGAAGCTTCTGGAAGAATATCAGACGGACTACGAGCCGGCGTATGAAGCGGAATTTGAGAAACAGTGTGATTTTATCTATAAGAGTCTGCGGGAGAATGTGATTGCAACGATTCATGGAGATATCAAGGCGGCAAAACGTCACGCATACGAGATCAACCGTTTGCTGCGTGAGACGAACTTCTCCGACAGCACCTATCAGATCAAAATCGAGCCGGCAAAGAATGAGAATGGACAGTTCTTTGAGATGTTAATGGCAGAGGAATTAGACAGTAAAAATCTGGATAATGCCGGTTTTGATGGTCAGTTGAGCTTTGGGGAGGACACGTTCTATCAGAAATATGAGCAGAAGATCAAACTCCTCACTGATAAATTCATGCCGCCGAGAGACGAGGACGAGCAGGTGCGCGCGAAGAAGCGTCAGGAGATGGAGCAATACGCGGACTACCGCAATTATCTCTCCTTCAGCATGTTTGAACAGGTGACAGACGAGCAGGGGAATGTCATTCGTGAAAATTTTGTCGATGATATGGCAGGAAGAGATTCCGGTGGAGAGGGACAGAACCCGAAATATGTGGCACTTTTGGCAGGTTTTGCAATGCTGTACATGCAGCAGAGCAACCGGGATTCCAAAATCAAGCTGGTACTTTTGGATGAGGCATTTTCAAAGATGGACCAGGAGAGAAGTGCAGTCTGTCTGCAATATGCCCGCAAGATGGATCTGCAGCTTATTGTCTGCGTGCCGGATGAACGTCTGCAGTCCCTGATCCGCAATGTGGACTGCGTCTACGGATTCAGACGCCATAAAAACCAGATTTCGATGATGCATATTGATAAAGGAGATTATTTAAAACTCATGGAAGGTGAGCATGGACAGGGAGAGCCGGAAACTGTAAAATAGAGATTGGAATTATAGTCAGGGAGGAGACAACATGCAGACAGGAAAAGGAATTTTAATACCATCTATATTAAAAGTTGGAAACGGTACTTTGAAAAAAATCGGACAGTATCTTAAGGCAGAGAATCTGGAACAGGTCGTAATTTTTTTCGGAAACGGACTGATCGACCTGTTCGGCATGGATGTCATGAATTCGCTGAAACAGGAAGAAATCACGGTATTGGAGTACAGCGAGTTGGATACGGTCGATATCGATGATATTATCACGCTGGCATTTGCAATGCCGAATAAGACACAGACCGTGATCTCAATCGGAGGAGGAAAAGTGATCGATGCCGGAAAATACGCAGCTTTTCTGCGCAATATCCCATTCATTAGTGTTCCGACTTCAAGTTCCAGTGATGGATTTTCCAGCGCAAGCGCATCTCTTCTGGTGCATGGAAAAAGAACTTCCGTCCCGGCAAAGCTGGCATATGGAATTATTGTGGATACGCAGGTCATAAGAACTGCACCGGATAAGTTTATCTATTCCGGTATTGGTGATATGATCTCAAAGATCACAGCACTCTATGACTGGATTTTTGAGGAGAAAAGCGGATATTCAGAAGTGAATGATTTTGCGGTGATGATCGCGAAAAAGGCGGTGAACAGTTTTGTGCGGACACCGTATGAGACGATAAAAGATGAACTGTTTTTGAAAGAACTTGTGGATTCTCTGGCAATGAGCGGAATTGCAAACGAAATTGCAGGAAGCAGTGCGCCGACAAGCGGCAGCGAGCATCTGATCTCGCATGCATTGGATAAAATATTAGAAGTTCCGCAGCTTCATGGTATCCAGGTTGGCATTGCAACTTATATCATGAGCAAAGTGCAGGATCACCGCTATGTGCGTGTGGAGACCGTACTCCGTGAAACGGGATTCTTTGACTATGCAGCGACACTTGGCATGAAGCGCGAAGATTTTATAAAAGCGATCGAGATGGCCCCGTCGATCAAACCATTCCGCCATACTTATCTCCATGAGGAATCATACCGGGAGCTTGCAAAGAAGATTGTTTTGGAGGATGAGGTGCTGCAGAAGGTATTGGTGTAAAAAAATAGCATGCTTTTATTTTCCAAAACACCAAAAGAAAAAGGAAAAAAATGCAAATGAAAAAACAAAAAAAATTTATAAGAAACTTAACACATGATAGAAAGGAAAAACAAATGGTTACATTGGTCATATGGATCATTTTATTAATCTGTATGCTTCTTATGGATTTTCACATCATACCGGATACGGAACCTAATTCCATAATGTATGCCGTGATCATCATTGGAATGATAAATTCTATTGTCCAAATATTGCGTAAAGAATAAAAAGGAAAAAGAGGAAACTACAATGAATTTTAACTATCATGAGCAGGAATATGAAGAATTTCCAAACTTTAAAGGCGGAGAGAAATCGCTTTACGCCAAAATGTTCCACGATGAGAAGAACCGCATTATCTACGGAAAACTGATACCGGGAGCATCCATCGGCGTACACACGCATGAGACTAACAGTGAGATCATCTATATCACAAAGGGAACAGGCAGAGTTCTTATGGATGGAGAATATGAGAAACTGGAAGCTGGTATGTGTCATTATTGTCCGAAGGGACATACCCACAGCCTCATGAATGACAGTGATGCAGAACTTGAATTTTTTGCAGTTGTCCCGGAGAACTAGTACACCGAATAATAAATAACTGACACCTTGACTTGGCTGATTTTTCATCTGCTGCGTTGTCGTCAATCGACGTAGCCACCGCTACGCCTCATTCCTCCGCCTTGCACATGAAACAATCATCCGGCGTCAATGTATCAGAAACTTATTATTCGATGTACTAAGCTTTAATGATTGATTGCAAAGGAAGAAAAGGAAGAAAAGGAAGATAGCTTATGACACTTCAACAGTTAAAATATGTTGACGATCGCCGACTGCGGTTCCATGAATGAGGCGGCAAAACAGCTTTTTATCTCACAGCCAAGTCTGTCAGAGACGATGAAGGAGCTTGAGACAGAGATAGGATTGGATATTTTTCTGCGTTCAAACCGTGGAATCGTCATCACGCCGGAGGGTGAAGAATTTTTGGGATATGCCAGACAGGTGACAGAGCAGTTCGGGCTGTTACAGTCCAAGTATATCGATAAAAAAGTAAAAGAGAAATTCAGCGTTTCCACACAGCATTATACGTTTGCGGTGAAAGCGTTTGTGGAGACGGTCAAACAGATCGGTATGGAGCAGTACGAATTTGCAGTGCATGAGACAACGACCATCAGTGTGATCGAGAATGTGAAAAACTTCAAGAGTGAGATTGGTGTACTCTATGAGAATGATTTCAACGAGAAAGTCTTAAATAAAATGTTTAAGGAAAATGGGCTGGAATTTGTGGAGCTGTTTTCCTGCGATACATTTGTATATCTGTGGTCCGGACATCCGCTGGCAAAACAGGATGTGATCACAATGGAAGAACTTGATGAGTATCCGTGTCTTTCCTTTGACCAGGGAAAAAATAATTCCCTGTATCTGGCGGAAGAGATGAAGAGCACCTATGAGTATAGGCGGCTGATCAAGGCGAATGACAGGGCAACGCTCTTAAATCTGATGATCGGACTGAATGCCTACACGCTCTGCTCCGGTATTATCTGTGAAGATTTAAACGGTAACGATTATAAAGCAGTTCCGTTAAAGGAAACAGAGAAAATGAGAATCGGATATATCAAACGAAAAGGTGCAAAAGTCAGCCATATCGGGGAATTATATATTGAAGAATTGAAAAAGTATAAGGAAAAAGTAATGTAGCTATAGGTACAACCTATAACAGATTCAAAGGTTTCGCGTATTAACACATTTTAAAAACTCTTGCTATAATGGTCAATGTGAAAGGGAGATACAAAGCACATGGATCAGAACAGCAGGGGCTTTGTATTTTCAAAAAGCAGAAGAAGCAGAAAGGAGAACCGGGAATGAGAACAGCTATTTTTCCAGAAAACGGCAGAAGAATGATGTCAGAAATGATGTGCATGTGCAGATGTATGTGTATGTCTTGTATGTGCTGCGGAAAAGAAAAATGTGCGCCAGATGTTTCGGTTTGAATTTTTTGCTTTTATAGATAGAGCATAATAGACAGGAATCATCTTCGCGATGGAGCCTAAGTTATTTTTTGCGTAACAGTCGTAAATAAAAATCAATAGGTTTTTATTTTTGAAAAGAAAGGATTCGATATGTCTGAAATAGAAGTAAAACATTTGTCCAAGACATTTGAACAAAAGGGTGTTCATGTGGATGCCTTAAAGGATATTAACCTCACGATCGGGGCGGGCGATATTTACGGGATCATTGGAATGTCCGGTGCAGGAAAAAGTACTTTGGTACGATGCCTGAACTTTTTGGAAAGACCGACTGACGGTCAGGTGCTGATCGAAGGAAAAGATCTTGGAACTCTGAGTGAGAAAGAACTGAGAAAGCAGCGCAGCGACATTGCCATGATCTTCCAGCATTTCAATCTTTTGATGCAGAAGAATGTGATCGACAATATCTGTTTCCATTACAGATTCAGGGTGTTAAGAAAAAAAAGAGGCGAGAGCCAAAGCAAGAGAACTGTTAAAGACAGTCGGACTTGAGGATAAAGGAAAAAAGCATATCCGGCACAGCTGTCCGGTGGACAGAAGCAGCGTGTTGCCATCGCAAGAGCACTTGCATCCAACCCGAAAATACTTCTCTGTGACGAGGCGACCAGTGCACTTGATCCCACAGACGACTGCTTCTATCTTGGAACTTCTTGAAAAGCATCAATGAGCAGTTTCAGATCACGATCGTGATCATCACACACCAGATGTCCGTGATCCGCGAAATCTGTAACCGGGTAGCGATCATTGAACATGGAGAACTGGTGGAAAACGGTCTGGTAGAAGATATTTTCAGCCATCCAAAGTCGAAGGCAGCCAGAGAACTGATCTTAAGAGATGTTCCTGAAAACAGTGGAAAAGCAGAGGGCAGCAGTTGCAGCCCAGATGGAAGGATCCAGGAGATAAGAAGCTGCGTATTGTATTTACAGAAAATTCCGCATTTTGAGCCGGTGATCGCTAATATGATCTTACAGTTTGGAAAACCGGTCAATATTTTAAGGGCAGATACAAAAAATGTCGGCGGTGTAGCCAAAGGCGAAATGATCTTAGGTCTGCCGGATGACAGACATCTTCAGATTGATATGGAACAGTATCTGACAGAACATGGACTTGAGATTGAGGAGGTGACAGGCGATGTGGAGTAGTGAAGTGACAAATATGATTATTACCGGTATCTGGGAAACTCTTTATATGACATTAGTATCCACATTGGTTGGTTATGTGATCGGACTTCCGATGGGAATTATCCTTACGGTATCAGACAAAGACGGGATTAAACCAAATGCAGTATTATATAAGATTTTAGATGTGATCGCAAATATTGTGCGGAGTGTACCTTTTATCATTTTGCTTGTATTGCTGATCCCATTTACAAGATTAGTCGTAGGAAAGAGTTATGGTTCCACGGCAACAATCGTTCCACTTGTGATCGCAGCAGCACCATATATTGCCAGAATGGTTGAATCTTCTTTAAAAGAAGTAGATGCCGGTGTGATCGAGGCAGCAAGATCTATGGGAGCATCCAATTTTACAATTATTACAAAAGTAATGTTAGTGGAGGCAAGAACATCCCTTTTAGTGGGAGCAACGATTACATTGGGAACAATCTTAGGTTATTCCGCAATGTCAGGAGCAGTTGGCGGCGGCGGTCTTGGCGCTATTGCGATCCGTTATGGATATACCAGATGGCAGACCGATATTATGATCGTCACAGTTATATTGTTGATTATCTTATTCCAGATATTCCAGACAGTTGGAATGAAACTGGCAGATAAGTTTGATCATAGAAAGTAAAGAGGAGATATTAAAAAAGCAAACGAGGATTATTTTTGCAATGAAGTAAAAAGAGTATTATCAAGTATTTTTAGCAGGAGTTTTAGCAGTCAGCGTATTTGCCGGATGCGGAAGCAAAACAGAAGACAACAGCCAGTCAGCAGCAGATAACAGCACAACACCTGCAACAGAAGCAGCCGCAGAAGAGTCTACAGAAGCAGCAGGCGGCACAGTAGAATCAAAAAGGAACAATCACAGTTGCAGCATCTGCAACACCACACGCAGAGATCTTAGCAGCAGCAAAACCTATTTTAGCTGAGCAGGGATGGGACTTAGAGGTTACAGAGTTTGATGATTATGTATTACCAAACGAAGTTGTAGAGAGTGGTGAGATGGATGCAAACTACTTCCAGCACGTACCGTATCTGGACAGCTTCAATGCAGAGAAAGGAACTCATCTGGTAGAGGTTGGTAAAATCCATTACGAGCCGTTCGGAATTTATCCGGGAACAAAGAGCAAGCTTAGATGATATCGCAGATGGCGATGTGATCGCAGTTCCAAACGATACCACAAACGAAGCACGTGCACTTTTGTTATTACAGGATAACGGAATCATCACATTAAAAAGACGGTGCAGGATTAGAGGCAACTGTAAATGATATTGCTGAAAATCCTTACAATGTTGAAATTCAGGAGCTTGCAGCAGAATCTGTAGCAAGAGTTGCAGATGAAGTAGCATACGTTGTATTAAATGGTAACTATGCATTACAGGCTGGTTTCTCTGTAGCAAAAAGACGCACTTGCATATGAGAAATCTGATTCTGAAGCAGCAAAAACATATGTAAACGTTATTGTTGTAAAAGAAGGAAATGAGAACAACGAAGGTGTGAAAGCATTAGTTTCTTGATTTTACCAAAGAATCTATGCATTGGAAACTGATTCCATCATATATTCAAAATAGTAACCTGTCTTATCGAATGAAGGGTGCACTTAATAAGCCTTCTTTCAGGAGGCTGTTTTTCAGTATTCAAATTTCTTCGCTCAAGTCAACATGTAGCGTCCTCGAAGCGATAGTGAATGAAGATTTTCTCCACAGGCTTCACATTTACAGATATCCTTTTTGTAAAGGATCATCAGCTTTTCCGCACAGGTTTTGCCTCGGAGTTTTGAAATATATTGAATGCAGTTGAGAAGCTTCCGGCAGTGTGCCATCTTTTCTTTCTTGTTCCTGCAGGAAAGCAGGCCATAGTGGCGAATTCGGACAAAACCTTTAGGGAGCACATGCATCAGAAACATTCGCAGAAACTCTGTTCCTTTAATGGTTTGTTCGATATATTTACCGCCATTCTTGTAATCCTTTACGAGGCAGGTAACAGTTTCATCTGTCATGCTGACAATTCTACAGTTACTGATAGCGATACGATGAGTGTAACGCCCAAGGTATTGGATCACAGAATCCGCTCCATTGAATGCCTCCTTCGTATATACAACCCAGTTCTTATCGTAGAGGGAATTCAGTAAAGTTTTGAATTCATAATGATTTTTCAAATGTGCTGCTGTTCCATGATACTCAAGTTTTTTATCTTCCCAGAGTTGTTTCAGCTCACGAAGATAATACTTTTTGAAGACGGCAGACATGACCTTAACCGGAAAGAAAAACTTCTTTCCTTTATCCTTCCACTTGTTTGCAGAATCAAGTCCACCGCCAAGAACAATGGTGTGGAGATGAGGATGATAATTCATCCTGGAGCCCCAGGTATGAAGTACGCAGATATATCCAATCCTTGCTCCAAGATGCTTCGAATCCGCAGACAGTTCTTCCATTGTTTGATGTGCTGCATGGTACAAAGCATCATAAAGGAGTTTCTGATTTGAATAAATCAGGGAATATAATTCTTCAGGAACTGTAAAAACCGTATGAAAGTATGGAACATCCAGTACATTTTCCTGCTGTTTGTCAATCCATTCATCGACCTCCATTCCTTGACACATGGGGCAGTGACGGTTCTTGCATGAATTATAATGAATATATTTCTTGTGACAGTTTTCGCATTCGCTTAAACTGGCTCCCATTTCAAGAGTATGGCATTTGGAGATACACAGTGCCGTTAGCTGCTGTTGGGGAGAAAAGTTGTGTGCCTCACAGTATTGCGGAAGAAATCGATGGAATACATCCTGAATGGTGATGTCATGATTCATTTGCATCACCTGCGTTTCTCTTAGATTTACGCCCTCGTTTTTTCTTGACAGGATGATCAAGCGGACTCTTTATTCCCATAACAGTTTTATTGGATATGTGGATGTATACCTGTGTTGATTCCAGACAGCGGTGTCCAAGCATTGCTTGTACATAGTTGATAGGGACACCTTGCTCAATCATGTGACTTGCAAAGGAATGGCGAAGCGTATGCGGATGTGCTTCAATGCCCGCTGTTTTTCCTACTGCCCTGAGCATGATTTCAACACCACTCACTTTTAGTGGTTCATGAGGAGCATCTAAAGAAACAAAAAGATACTCTCTTTTTACCGGATAACTTCTCCAGTATTCTTTTAGTAAATCAAGGGCTCTTTCTGAAAGAATCGTCCATCTGTCACGATGATTCTTCCCTTTGGAAATATATACCTGCATAGTGCTCATATAGATATCTTCAGGTTTAAGAGAGACAAGTTCTCCTACACGCATTCCAGATGAATAAAGCAGGGCAATGATTTCTTTGTTACGGATCTGGGTTGCAGAATTGATTAACTTTTCAATTTCTTCGAGAGAAAGCACTTTCGGAAGCTTTACATCCAATCGCATTCTTGGAACAATGTCTTGATCCCATGGAATGTGTAAGACATGTTTGTATAGAAAGCAAATGGAAGAATTATAAAAGTTGCAGGTTGCAGATGAAAGACCGGAATTACGTTTTTCCAGTATAAATAATCTGGCATCCTGAAGGGATAAATCTTCCATTGGTTTATAGCCTGTCCACTTCATAAAGTGACGTATGTTGTTGATATAGGTATCTGCAGTCCGGGAGGACTGTTACGAATCAGGCATTCCTCTCTGAGTTTGTTAAAATATTTTTCGTACATAATAAACCTCCATGATACTAGTAACGTTAATGAGTCACTGCCATCATGGAGGTCCACGTATCAAAGATACCCTCTTGAGAAAAAAGATTCTGGTGTTATTCTATTCATGGCAGTGTTAATGATGATCCAAACACTGTTCGATTGTTATTTTGTGGTGATTTAACAATACTACTTTTAGGGCTCATTATCTGCAAATACAAAAGTAACAAGTATAGGAAAATATGCATTTGAAGAGTGCAATTCAGTCAAAGAAATATATCTCCTGATACTATTCAGGAAATAGGTCAGTTTGCATTTCCAAAAAGTGTAACTGATATATATATTCCTGAAAAGGCAGAGATTAAATCCTTTGGGAGGATAGTGTTTTATTAGCTAATGAAACAAAAGGTAAGTATTCATGTAAAGAAAGGTTCCTGGGCTGATAATAATTTTGATAACTGGTTTAATAAAGATCCAAAAGTATACTAAGGTTTATGATTAAAAAGGAAATGAAATATGAAAAAGAAAATCATTTATCTTTTTAAAGCCGGGCTTAATATGGAAATTAACAGAAGAATGGAAATCTTATCGTGCAGATGAACCATCTGAGTTTTACTTGAAAGCCACAAAAATAGGTGGTATTTTATTTGCCCTATTTGGAATTGTTATGATTATGCTTCCGGTTATTTTGGAGTAATAAATTCTTGTAGATAAGGAGGCGGGGAGTTAATTACCTTTGTTGGAAGTCCGGATATGGAGCTGGTGTTACACCTCTCCTGGACTCTGAAGGAAAAAGTTATAGTTACAAAGTAAAATTCAGTTTGCCACTGCATTTGCAAATGCTGGACGGAGATAAGAGAATAGCAAAGACTCAAGTGAGTAGGAGAAAATCAATGAGAAAAGATATTTATAAATCCAAGAGAACAAAAAGAACAGAAATCACTTCGTGGGCACTTATAGTGGTGGTGGTGTAGGCATTGCTGTCGCCTTTTATTTATCGTAAGGTTTTTTGGTACGGGATTCCGTAACAGAATACAAAGAATTGCTGGTCATAACGAAAGGTAAGGCTAAAAAAGCTGACAGCGGGTACAATCAGAAGAAAAGACATTACAGTGGTGTGAGCAAAACTGCAACAATGTACTATGTAAGAGTCAATGCTTCTGACCTGGATTGTGGTGAAGAAACTATAAATGTAGAAGTGTCATCAAGTATTTATGATAATGTCGTGGAAGGTGAGTACCATGAGTTTACTGTTGTTACGGACACACTGATCACGGGAAAGAAACGGGTGCGGATTTATTATTAAGTGCTTTTGAGATATTGATAAAATATGTGAAGAAAAAATAAGCAGATAAATGGATTTAATATAGAAATTCCAGTTGAACTAAATCGCTGCGCCACAGCCTTCGCAGACCATCGCGCAGCGATTTAGTTCAATTCCGATTTACATAACAATATTTTATCATAACATATAGGTGACTTGTCAATTTATATCTAGTAAACCGGAGTCGACAACGTAAATTGGGCAGATTTTGTGGCTACATTCATAACGTAAAGCTGGGCAGATATCAAAGTCTGTGCACAAGTCAGTCACTGCATAAATAAAAAGAAAAAATCGTACAAACAAATATGATTTCCTTTGTGAGTTTTGCGAACAGAACATTATATTTCGTTTGTACGATTTTCTTTATAATAACCAATAATATTGACTTGTGAACGGTCTCCTATATCTGCCCTTGACTACCTATAACGTAGCCATAAAATCTGCCTGCATTACCCAGTTAATCTCCGGTTGTCAGATTTTGATTTTTACCCATTTGCCCTGCTTGAAACGTACCGTTGCAAAAATAAACCTTGATACCTGATCACCGAGTACGCCCATCCAGATACCGATGATCCCCCAGCCAAGGACATAACCGCAGAGGCAGGAAATGATCGTGCGGATAAAAGTAACACTGATCATGGATGCAACCGCAGTGTAGAGTGTATCACCTGCACCGCGGAGGCATCCCATATAGATGACCTGACAGATCTGGAAAATGACAACAAAGATTATGACATGCATAATCTGGACTCCAATTGCCACAATGTGGTCTTCCGTGAAAAACAGATGGTAGAGACCGCTGGCACCAAAATAGTAGATCGCAACCAGACAGACAGCGATGACAGCACCGATGAGACGACAGGTGCGGCCGTATTCTTTTGCAAGATCAGGATCACCGGCACCGAGACTGCGCCCAATCAGAGCGACAGCAGTTGCCTGTAGTCCGTCACCAAAAAAGCAAAGGAAAGAGCCATAATATTCATGCCCACCTGGTGAGCCGCCATGGCATCGGTTCCCGATCTGCCGCCATAATAGCGGTTAACATAAATCCAATCCGCATCAGCACCTGTTCAAAAAAAGACACTGTAAGCGACTCTGATCAGATTGAGAAACGCAGACGAAGTCGGGCGGATATGCTGCTCTAATATATAAGGAATACTCAAAAAACTTTCTTTTCTGAAAATGGAAGCAACACTCATAATGCAGGCAACTATGGTTCCTGGATACGGTAGCAAGAGCGCACCGCGGATGCCAAGGGCAGGAAAACCAAAGCGTCCGTTGATTAGCAGATAATTTAAAAGGATATTGATCGTGTTGGAGGTCACGTTGGTACGCATGGTGATCTTCGTGTTTCCCGCACCGCGCTGCGCAGCGTTAATCCCCATCTGGATGCAGTTGAAGATCATACCGCCCATAATAATGCTGAAAATAAGCAACGGCATCAGTGGGTGTCAGCAGTAGAACCACAAAAATCAATAATGGCACTTGCAAAAAAGACGAATGCAACACTTGAAATCACAGCAGCAATCACAATAAAAAAACTGCGGTAAGCAGAATTTCATTGGCAGAGTCCTGCTTCTTTTCACCACGTCTACGGGCGACAAGAGCCGAGATCGCAACATTCAGGGCAAAAAAAGAGTGCAAGCCCTAATAACTTATGGCTGTGTGGTAAGCCCTACTGCCGCTACGGCATAGGAGCCGAGTGAGCTGACCATTAAAGAGTCAATCAGTCCGGCGAATGCAACAAAGAAAGACTCAACAATAGCTGGCCATGCCATATCAATTGTAATCTTTAATGTTTCTTTATGATAATTTCTTTTCACAAGTTGCTTTTTTAACACGTTCATAGCTAAAACTCCATTTTTTAATATATAAAATAGCTTCTTACAGTTTGCACATTATAGCACGTTTTTATTAATCTGGGACATGGTAAACTGTTTTTGACTTGTCATAAAATCAGCAGGTGTATATAATGGAATTATTCGGTATTCATTTCAGAAAAATAGCGCAGAATTTGCATAGGATTCGAAAAAGACTGGAATGGATAGGCTGAAGTTTGAACTGAAAGAGGAATAACGATATGGCAAAAGAATTAACAGAATTAGAAAAGCATTATAATAAATTTAATGAAGAAAAGCTCGGACGCCGCCATGGACAGGTAGAGTACCGCATTACCATGGAGTACATCCATCGCTATTTAAAGGAAATGGAGCAACCGAAAATCCTTGATGTGGGAGCCGGAACCGGACGGTATTCGGTCGCACTGGAAAACGAAGGCTATGATGTCACAGCGGTGGAACTCGTGAAGTATAATCTCGGAATTTTAAAATCCAAGGGCAGCAGCGTGAAGGCATATCAGGGAAACGCATTGAAACTGTCACGGTTTGCAGATGAAACATTTGATATGACACTGCTTTTTAGGGCCGATGTATCATCTGTATACATTTGAGGATAAGGTAAAAGCGTTGTGCGAAGCGAAGCGTGTGACAAAAAAGAACGGTCTTATTTTTGTGGCATATCTGATGAACGATTATGGTGTTTTTGATGTATGGATTTAAGGAAAATATGGTAAAAGAGTGTCTCGGAGATGGCAGGCTGACAGAAGATTTTTACTGTGTGTCAAAAGAAAAAGATTTGTATGAATATGTCACATTATCGGACATTGAAAAAAAATAAATGAGGCAGTTTCCTTTACAGCGTGAAAAAATCATAGCACCCGACGGCGCGGCAAATTATATGCGTCCGGTCTTAAAGGAGATGGACGAAGAAACATTTGAGCTGTTCGTCAGATACCAGATGTCTGTCGCAGAGCGCATGGACTTGATGGGGGCAAGTGCCCACACGGTTGATATTTTGCGTGTATCGTGAAGCAGATAAAAATCAGATGCAAAATTGATTATGCAATATCAAATTGCAGATTATAATAATGGAATACGCAATCATTGCAGCTTGTGAATAAAAATGCTTGTATGCGTGATACCCTAACTGTGAAAACAGATGTGCAATACTATCTGAATAAACAGGAGGGAAATGGTATAAAAAATAATTATTAAATTGTGATATAATTATTTTGCCCAGAAAAAAGCGAAATGGGTAAAAAACAAAAAAATAACAGTGCGTACAATGGTGCGCCAACGGATAAAAAAGAGACTGTATACAAAAATGACACGAACGATGAATACGTTTATGAGAATGGACAGTACGAGAGTGCGCATGGAGAAAATGGCTACCGCTATGGAACGAACCGACAGGTTTCCGGTGTTCATAAGACTTTGAACAGGAAGCGCAGAGGGAGTATCAGGCTTTGGAGAATGCCCTGGAATATGGAATCGCAGGGAAAGAAAAATGCCGAACAGCGGCATCGGCTGAATTCCGAACGTGAGCTTATGAAATATCCCAACGAATTAAGCCAGCTTGCAGACCGCATGGCGTCGGACAGCTGGCAGGGATAAAAATACAAATATTATATCGAGGTTTAACAAATGAATAAGAACTTGGAAGAAATTTCAGACGGAAAAAGATATGGATTAAATGATATGGTACGGGCAGCCTGCAACGATTGTGCAGGCTGTTCTTCGTGCTGTGAGGATATGGGGGAGTCGATCATCCTTGATCCATTAGATATTTATGAACTGACGAAAAATCTGAATACAACGTTTGAAAAACTTATTAAAGGAGCAGATAGAGCTGCATGTGGCAGATGGCATGATATTGCCGAATCTGAAAATGACAGACAAAGATGTCTGTCCGTTTTTAAAAGAGAAAAGATGCAGCATTCACAGCTTTCGACCGGGTATCTGCCGTGTTTTTCCATTGGGGCGGATTTACGAGGAGAACAGGCTGGACTATTTTTTTACAGTGGAGGGCTGTGTCAAAGAGAACCGCAGTAAGGTGAAGGTTTGCAAGTGGCTGGATACACCGGAACTTAAGAAAAAATCAGCAATATCTGATCGACTGGCATGCATTCCGGAAGAAAATCGAATGTATTTTTAGGGGAAATGTCAGATGAAAACCAGAAAAAGACGATCACGATGTTTTTGCTGAATACTTTTTACATAAATCCGTATGACACGGAGCAGGATTTTTTATCTGCAATTTTATGCGAGACTGGATAGAATTGCACAGGTGATCGCCTAAATAGCACAATAACGGCAAGGAGAAGTTATGAATTACGAAGGAATTTTGGAATTTAAGGGAACATGGCGGAATTATCAGGCAAGAGTTTTAGAACATGCAGACAGGTACATGTCAGATGGAAAAATACATATTGTCGCGGCACCTGGTTCCGGGAAAACGACATTGGGAATTGAACTGATCCGCAGGATGAACGGAAAAGCACTGATTTTGGCACCATCCATTACGATCCGGGAGCAGTGGATAGCAAGGATTGAGGAAGCTTTTTTATGTGAGGGCGTGCAGGGGGAAGATTTTCTTTCACAGAATTTAAAAAGCCAAAGGCGATCACGGTTGCAACTTATCAGGCATTGCACAGTGCCATGACAAGATTTCAGGGAATGCAGGAAGATGCAGGTGAGGAGAGTGGAACAGACGAGTGCCTGACAGAAAACGAGACAGAGGAAGTAGATTACAGCGGTTTTGATCTGGTTGCGGCGATGAAAGAGGCAGGGATCGAAGTGCTCTGTCTGGATGAATGCCACCATCTGCGAAGTGAATGGTGGAAAGCATTAGAAGAATTCAAAAACAGGTGGATAACCTTAAAATCATAGCGCTGACAGCAACACCGCCGTATGATTCTACACCGGCTATGTGGACGCGGTACATGAATATGTGTGGAGAGATCGATGAGGAGATCACGATACCGGAACTTGTAAAAGAGGGAAGTCTCTGCCCGCATCAGGATTATGTTTACTTCAATTATCCGACAAAAGAGGAAGAGCAGGAAATCAGACGTTTTGAAGAACGCAGCAAAGCAATGACAGAGAAGCTTATGCAGGATACACAGTTTCTTACATATGTGAGAAGCCATAAGGGGCTGAGTGGACAGCTCTCGGATGATCTGCTGCTGGATAATCCGTCATATCTGGCATCACTGTTGATTTATTTACAGAGCAAAAATATTGCAATTCCGTCCAGATTACAGAGACTGCTGGGAGCAAAAAAATTACCGGACATGAACGTGCAATGGATGGAGCGTCTGTTACAGGGATTCTTGTATGATGATGTGGATTCATATATGTGTGACAAGACATATCGTGAATTGCTAATTGCTGATTTAAAATCCGACGGTTTGATAGAAAAGAAAAAAGTCGTCATGACGAAAAGTGCGGCAGTGGAAAAAATGCTCACAAATTCTCTTGGAAAATGCAACAGTATACGGGACATTGTGTTCCATGAGTATGAGACATCCGGTCAGAATTTAAGGCTGCTTGTTTTGACAGATTACATCCGGAAAGAATATGAAAAAGCAATTGGAAATACAGAATACGATGTAAACTCGCTTGGAGTACTTCCGTTTTTTGAAATGCTCCGTCGTGAAAATGAAAAGAAAAACAAACAAATCCGTTTTGGAGTACTCTGTGGGACGATTGTGATCATTCCGGCGGAGGCAAAAGAGGCATTAGAGCAGGAGATCGGAACGAGTGGAAAAGTCACATTCAGCAGGATCGGAAATCTTCCTGAGACAGATTATCTTAAGGTGACGGCTGTTGGAAATGCACATTTTCTGACAGGGGCGGTAACCAATGTCTTCTCAAAAGGCTATATGCAGGTGCTGGTTGGCACAAAATCGCTGCTTGGGGAGGGATGGGATTCTCCTTGCATCAATTCCCTGATCCTTGCAAGCTTTGTTGGCTCATTTATGTTGAGTAACCAGATGAGAGGGCGTGCCATCCGTGTGATGAAAGAACAGCCGGAAAAAACAAGTAACATCTGGCATTTAGTCTGCTTAAGACCATGGAATGAAGTATTGAAGGCAGATGACAATCAGATCAGCGAAGATTACAGTATGCTGGAACGAAGGATGGAACATTTTCTAGGTCTGCATTACACGGAAAATACGATCGAAAATGGAATAAAGAGGATGTCAGTTATTAAAACTCCATTTAACAAAACGAATGTTGACAGGATAAACAGGCAAATGCTGAAAATGTCGGGACAGCGCGATACGCTAAAAAAACGTTGGGACAGCGCACTTGCAATCTATGACAAAATGGATATTGTGGATGAGACAGAGGTAAAAGACAAGTTTGTGACGAGTGTTGTTTTCTGGGATGCGATTCTCACAATGATCCTGTCAGCAATTTTACTCCTGATTGGGGCGATTGGGGCAGGTGTTGTGGCGGGAGCGTCCCGAAATGGACATTTAGCCGGAATTTGCTATTTCTTCATCGCTGTCGGACTGACTGGAATCATGATACGTTTTCCGAAAATTTTCATGCTGGGCAGTCCGTTAAAAAGATTAAAGGCATTTGGAAATGGAATTCGTAAAGCGCTGGAGGAGCAGCAGCTTCTGGAAGAAACACACTGCAAAGTAGTGGCAGAATCGCCGGGACCGGATAACCATATCATTTATCTGTCCGGTGGAAGCGGCAGGGATAAAGCGTTGTTTGCGCAGTGTGTCAATGAGTTTTTTGATGTGATTGACAACCAGCGTTACATACTTGTGAAAAAGAAGGGTCGGAAAGGACTGAACGGTTTCTATGCCATTCCAAATTGCTTTTCGAAAAAGAAGGAGGATGCGGAATGTTTCGCAAAATGCATGCATCCGTATATTGGAGGCTATGACTGTGTGTATACAAGAAATGAAAAAGGAAGGGAACTTCTGTTAGAAGGCAGGGTAAAGGCACTTGCCAATCGGGAGGAGCGTTGTATTTCCCATAAAAAAGTAAAAGGGGCATTGGAGTAAGATGACGCAGGACAAACTCCGGTCAGGAGTTTGTCTTACTGAAAAATGCAACGCAGATTCCGCCGGGACCCGTATGGGTTCCGATTGTGCTTCCAATGGAACTGATAGGCAGTTCTTCCACATAAGATTTCCAGAGATCGGTGTTATCTTCTATGTATTTTTGCAGAAGGGAATCTTCTAATCCGGTATAACCGAGACAAAGCGGCATGGAGAAATCAATACCATTGCATTTTTGCAATTTCCTCCCGGAGCATATTGCAACCGTTTTTGAGCCGCGAGCTTTTCCAAGAACGGCAACCTCTCCGTCTACAATTGCGATAACCGGCTTAATGGAGAGCAGATTTCCGGCAAGAGCGGCAGTCTTGGAAATGCGTCCGCCGCGTTTTAAATATTCTAAGGTATCTAATAACGCCAGAACGCGGACATCTTTCTTTTTCTGATCCAGAGCTTCTGCAATTCCAGAGGCAGAAGCACCGGCATCTCTGAGACGGCAGGCATACATCACAAGAATCTGTTCGCCAAGACATACATTTTCGCTGTCAACGATCGTAATACAATCTTCATAACCATCCAATGCAATATTGGCACTCTGAAAAGTACCGGAAAGCCTGGAGGAAAGTGTGATGACAACTGCTGTGTCTTTTTTTTCTTTCACATCTGCATAAAGCTGCTCGAAATCATGTGGCGGAATCTGGCTTGTGGTCGGCATACAGTCACTCTCAATCAGTTTTTCATAAAATTGCTGGTGGCTTAATGTGATGCCATCCAGATATTCTTTCGTACCAAAAATTGTTTTCAAAGGTAAAAAATCAAGTCCTAATTTATCTGCCTGTTCCTTTGTCAGATCAGAGGCAGAGTCTATTATAATTCGTACACTCATCATAATCTCCATTTCAAAAATATTATTTTTGACTTCAAACATTGTGAAATCCGTTCTGAACAATGAAATAGCTTAGCCAGAAAATTTATTTTGTTAAAATGCTTTGAAAATCAAACTATTATAAACAATAGACGAAATGAAATAGAATGTCAATAGTATTTTGATAATCAAACTAAATGGAACGCATTGAATAATTATGAAACAATCCATTCATACTAATCATAAAATTGCTTCGCAAAACAAGGGAGGCTAAATCCTCTCCTCACCAGAGGGTAAATTTTACTTTGTAAAATTGGATTTTTTGCTTCGCAAAACAAGGAGGATTTATGAGTTCATTATGGACGGAAAATATAGAAATGCCGGAGTTTCCGACTTTGGAAAAGGACATCCGGACACAGGTTTTGATCATTGGCGGTGGTATGGCGGGTGTTTTGTGCGCCTATTTTTTACAGCAGGCGGGTGTTGATTACTGTCTGTTGGAAAAAAGACCGCATCTGTCAGGGCGTGACCGGGCATACAACTGCAAAAATTACGGCGCAGCACGGATTGATTTACGAAAAATCATTACAGTCCATGGGACAGAGCGTGCAGAACTGTTTCTGAAAGCAAATTTAAGAGCGGTGGAAAATTATAAAAATCTGGGGCGTTTTCTGGATTGTGACATGGAAGAGACAGATTCTTATCTGTATTCTGTCAGGGAGCGTCGGAAGTTAGAGAGTGAAATACAGGCATTGGGCAGTCTTGGATTTCAGGCTGATTATACGGAGGACACGGAGTTACCGTTTGAAGTGGAGGGAGCAATACGGTTTCCGCGGCAGGCGCAGTTCCAGCCACTCAAATTTGCCGCCGGGATCAGCAAAAATCTGAGAATCTATGAACATTCCGAAGTGCGTGAGATGACAGAGTATTTTGCATTGACAGAAAAGGTTCAGTCGCAGCAGAGAAAATTATCATTGCGACACATTTTCCGTTTATTAATACGAGAGGTTCCTATTATTTAAAGTTATATCAGAATCGTTCTTATGTACTTGCCTGTGCATATGGAAAAAATCTGAAGGGCATGTATCTTGAAGCAGATAATATCGGATTGTCCCTGAGAAATTACGAAGACTATCTGCTGATAGGCGGAGGCGGTCACCGGTCTGGAAAGGAAAAAAACAACTGGGATTTACTGCGCGATATCGCAAAGGAATATTTCCCGGAAGCAAAGGAACGCTATTTCTGGGCAACACAGGGACTGCATGTCTCTGGATAAAAGACCATACATCGGTCCATACAGTAAAAATACACCGGATCTATTTGTGGCAACCGGATTTGGAAAATGGGGGATGACAGGTTCCATGCTGTCAGCAATGATCTTATCAGACCTCGTACAGGGAAAAAAAAAACAATGAATATTCTGCTGTTTTTTCACCATCACGCAATATGTTAAAACCACAGTTAATTTCTAATCTGGGTCATGCACTTGTGGGGATTGGAAGGGTTGGCGGAAAAAGATGCAGTCATATGGGATGTGTCCTTCAGTGGAATAAAGAAGAACAGACATGGGAATGTCCATGTCATGGCTCAAGATTTTCAGCAGATGGGAAGGTGTTGGATAACCCAGCCTGTGATGGACTAAAAAGAAACATAAAAAATAGGTATTGAGATTCAAAATAAGCAGTGTTATGATACAAAACCGGAATAAAAACAAAGGAGAAAAATCATGAAATATGTAAGACAGCTTTTAATTATTCTGTTCATTTCTTTTTTAGGGTGAACTTTTAAAATCTAGCATACCACTATCCATACCGGCGAGTATTTATGGCATGGTACTTCTTTTCCTTGCATTGAATTGAAAATTTTAAAGGTGTCAGACATCAAAGAAACAAGTAATTTTCTGATCGAGATCATGCCATTGGTGTTTGTGCCGGCCGGAGTAGGACTTCTTGATTCGTGGGGAGCTCTGCAGCCGATCTGGATACAGTGTGGTTGTCATTACGCTGATCTCAACGGTGATCGTCATGGGAGTTTCCGGAAGCATCACGCAGTTTGTGATCCGTAAAGGAAAGAAAAAGGAGGAGTAAGAACATGAAATCATTTTTGACAGATTCCGTTTTCTTAGGGTTGTAGTCAGTCTGTTGACCTATGAGTTTGGTTTATGGTTTAAAAAGAAAGTAAAAATCGCAATATTTAATCCACTTTTAATTTCTGTAATTGCAGTTATGGTATTTCTAGTGGTGTTTCATATAGACTATGCAGATTATCAGGAAGGAGCAAAATACATAAGTTATCTGTTGACGCCGGCGACTGTCTGTCTGGCAGTTCCTCTGTATGAACAGTTTGAGTTACTCAGGAAAAATCTGAAAGCCGTCATAGCAGGAATTATTTCCGGGGTATTTACCAGCATGACATGTATTCTGGTTCTGGCTTTGCTTTTCCGTTTCGATCATCAGCAGTATGTTACATTACTTCCAAAATCTATCACAACAGCGATCGGAATGGGAGTTTCTGAGGAACTTGGTGGCTATGTGACAATTACTGTTGCGGTCATTATCATCACAGAATTTTTGGATACATAACAGCGGATGCGGTATTAAAACTTTTTCATATTGAAGAACCTATCGCAAAAGGGATCGCAATTGGTTCTGCCTCCCATGCTGTAGGAACTGCAAAAGCGATGGAACTCGGCGAGATAGAGGGGGCAATGAGCAGCCTTTCCATTGCGGTTTCCGGTATTCTGACTGTTGTTGCCGCTATGGTTTATGCTAATTTGTTATAAAATTAAATTTGCTGTCTGTCTGTGACTATGTCAGATATATTTCTCCAAAAACAGGGGAAAATGTGCAAGGATTATGGAAAAACTTACAAAAAAATTTATTCGGTGCAATAAAAACATCTATTTGTGCATTAATAGAGTGAAAGGAGTGAAATGATGATACTTTTTGCCTTGACGTCGGACATTAAGCAATCAACAGACTATGCAGATTTGGACAGTCTGCTTTACGGCATTTCCAACGGTGACAAGAAGTGCCTGGAGCAGCTGTATCAGGTTACGCACACATCTGTTTACAGTTTTGCCCTTTCGGTTTTGAAAAACCACCACGATGCAGAGGATGTTCTCCATGACTGTTACGTTGCTGTATGGAATGGAGCAGAAAGCTATGTTTCCCGGGGAAAACCGATGGCATGGATTATAACCATTGCAAAAAATCTGTGTTTGCAGCGGATGAGGGAGCGCAAGAAAGCGGAATGTACATCGCAGGAAGGCTGGGAACTTGCTATCCCGGATACTGATATGCTCACAATGGAGGACAGAAGTATTCTCGTCACCTGCATGGAACAATTGTCCGATGAGGAACGGCAGATAGTGATGCTTCATGCGGCGGTCGGATTTAAACACAGGGAAATTGCCAGGATTATGGAACTTCCGCTGTCGACGGTACTTTCAAAATATGCACGAGCCTTAAAAAAGGCTGAAACAATATTTGCAATAGGAGGTGGCAGCAATGACAAATGACGAATTGAATGAGAAGATCCGGCAGGCATGTACTCACGCAGCACCGGATGTGTTGGATGCTGTTCTTTCCGACTGCAATGAGCAGAAAGGACGAGTGATATTGATGACGACAGAAAACAAGAAAAAAACATGGGCAGTTCGAATGGCAGGTTTGGCTGCCGGTTTGTGCCTGATCCTTGGAGGTGGATTGGGAGTCAGGAATTATCAGGTCAATCATACGGTAGATGCTACGGTTTCGCTGGACGTAAACCCGAGCGTGGAGATTAAGATCAATCAGAAGGAACGTATATTGGATGTGATTCCGCTGAACGAGGATGGCAGAACCATTGTCGGTGACATGGATTTCTCAGGCAGCAGTCTTGATGTTGCAGTGAATGCCATAATCGGTTCGATGCTTCAAAACGGCTATCTCAATGAGCTGGCCAATTCCGTTTTGATCAGTGTGGACAATAATGATCCGGTTCGGGGCATGGCATTGCAGGAACGGCTGACGGACGAAGTCAATAAACTGCTTCAGACCGATTCATTCAGAGGGGCTGTATTGAGTCAGACGGTTGTAAAGAGTGATGAGCTCCAGCAGATGGCAGAACAATATGGGATTACGCTCGGAAAGGCACAACTGATTCAGGAGATTCTCGGCAAAAACTCTTTACACACATTTGATGAACTTGCTCCATTGTCCATCAATGAACTGAATATTCTGCTGGGGAAGGAAGGGGCAGAAACCCATGTTGAGGTTGTTGGAACGGCCAGTGAAAAGGGATATATCGGGGAGACAAAGGCCAAAGAGATCGCACTGGCAAAGGCGGGTGTATCTGAGAGCGACCTGACATTTTATACAGTTGGACTGGACACGCATAAGGGAGTCATGGTCTATGATGTAGAATTTATTTCGGGCAGTTACGAATTTGACTGTGAGGTTAACGCAATGACCGGTGAAATCGTAAAATTTGAAAAAGAATACGATGGCGCTGCTGTTTCAAATGTATCGGTTGAAGAGCACGGGGAGCAGTCGGAGCACAGTCAGACGGAAGAAAACCAGGCTGTCAGCAATATTTCACTGGAAAAGGCCAAGGAGATTGCACTGGATCATGCAGGGGTAAAAGCTACAGATGCGACTTTTGTAAAAGCAAAAAGTGACTATGAAGATGGACGTGCTGTTTTTGAGATTGAGTTTGTTGTTTCTTCCGGCAATACCATCAAGGAGTATGATTATGAGATTGCTGCATCTGACGGAAGTATCATAAGCTATGACTACGACATTGAAGGAGATAGTACACCTACAGCAATACAAGCAGGCAGCAGTCAGAATACAAGTGAAATTTCACTGGAAAAGGCCAAGGAGATTGCTTTATCCCATGCCGGTGTTGCAAGTGCCAATGCTTTTGAGATGGAGGGAAAACTGGATTGGGATGATGGCATGTCTATTTATGAGATTGAATTTAAAGCTGGAGGCTATGAGTACAGCTATGAAGTTGATGCAGCCACAGGATCGATTGTCGAATTCGATAAGGAGTGGGATGATTAAGTGATTCCAATTCGGTAACCAAACCCGCAGAATTTCATAAAATAATCTGAAAATATTTTTATGGAAGAAAATATGTATTGTCAGAATCGAATCAGTTATCGTGTACAGGAAGGAGACTCTCTGTACAAACTTGCAAAACAGTTTCATACAACCGTAACCGAACTTATCCTGCTCAATTCCGGGGTGAACCCATACAATCTTCAGACGGGAATGCGCCTGACGATCTGCCCGGGAGAGGGATATGTGGATGAGAATGAGAGCAAACCATCCGAGGGGAACACGAACAAACCAACTAAGACTCACTGTGGGTGGAATTGTCATTATCCCGGGAACTACGACACAGCCGGGAGGCACAACACGCCCGGGAACTACGGTACAGCCGGGAGGCTACGACACAGCCGGGAACTGCAACACGCCCGGGAACCACAACGCAGCCGGGAAACAACATGGGCGTGGATCTGCGACAGCGCATGCGCATGGCATGGCTCAATCATATTACACTTGTAAAATTCTATCTCATCAGTTTTTTTTGAAAACCTGTCAGGTCAGAATGCGTGGAAAGACGCCGTGTACAAAAATGCAGAGGAGATTCTTGCGATTTTTGCTCAGTATTATCCAGCTTCAGCAATGCAGAGATTCCGCAAACTTTTTATGGAGCATTTGCGTCTGACCGATGAAGTTGCAGCCGGCTTAAAGGCTGATCCGGCTTTTTCGGGAGCAGCTATGGAAAACTGGTATATCAATGCGGAGGAAATCGCATCCTTTTGAGCAGACAGACACCGGCCTACAACGAGACAGAGTTGAGAAAAATGTTCTACGATCATCTTGATATGGAACGTCAGCAGATGGAAGCATATCTGGACGGCGATTATGAGACAGATATTGAAATTTACTTAAGATCACAGCAGAATATGATCGAGCTCGCCGATTTTCTTACAAGTGGACTTCTTGCGCGGTAAATCGTAACAATCATATTATTACTTCTGATTTTAAGTGCCATAATCATAAATTATAAGTGGTTGACATAATTCTAAGTAAGAACGCAGAAAAGCCGAAAAACCGCTTTATTTTAAGAAAAATAGTTTGACGAACAAGACAGATAAAGTGTTGAGCAAACGTCTTTCCAAGATTGAACGTGCTGTAGTTCCTGGATTTTATGGTTCCATGCCGGACGGAAGTGTTAAGACCTTCTCCAGAGGCGGCTCTGACATTACAGGATCTATTGTTGCAAAGGCTGTTCATGCTACAGCATATGAGAACTGGACTGATGTTTCCGGTTTCCTGATTGCAGCCAAGAATTATTGACAATCCGGAACCAATTAAAGTAATTACATACCGTGAGTTAAGAGAACTTTCCTACATGGGAGCAAGCGTATTACATGAAGATGCAGTATTCCCGGTCCGTAAAGCCGGTATTCCAATCAACATCCGTAATACCAATGCACCGGAAGATGAGGGAACATGGATTGTGGAAACAACCTGTCACCAGTCCAAATATACCATTACCGGTATTGCCGGAAAGAAAGGCTTCCATCGGGAACAACCGTGGAAATTTATGAGGATGATGATCCGGGACCATTGGGAAAACCTGAGGCAGCGCATATTGATACAGACAGTCCGAATAAAGGCTGGGATCCGACAGATCCGGACGTAGCGAATCCATGGCACCAGCTGTCAGATGATGAATAAAAAATAAACATGAAAAAGGCGACATCGAAATTTTTTTTTTTCTTTCAATGCCGCCTTTTAAACTATTTCGTCCATGGGACTATACCTCGCTATTCTTTTTTCTACTGTTCGTTCTGTTTGCCGCTTCATTTTGAAATTTCTAAACAATTTTTCTTATTGCCTATCATTTCTTTTATGAAACTCTCAAACAACTCTTTTGGACTTCTTCGCTTTTCTCTTCAATCTCTGAACCTGTTTTCTTATGACATTTGGAATTGTATCATATAAGAATGTTTCTGATCTGATACTAATTCAGGATTCCTTTCTTAGGATCGTCATGTTTTCATTTCATCTTTTGAAGGTAAAACCGAATGCAATTACTGTTTTGGTGGACTGTACCTCGATTCTTTTAAAATTCTTTTGGGTAAATCGTTATGTTTCTGGTGGTCCGTACCTCTGTCTTTCATATTCTATTAGGTATTTCGTTACGTTTCTGGTGGACTGTACCTCCTTTATTTTTTTTCTCTCTTGTTTTTTGTTAATTTAGTTATAACAGATAAAAAGAAAATGTCAATAATAAAATTAGAAAAATATAAAATAATTTTTAAAGATAAAAATAATTATATTAATTTTGCAAAATATTCAGAAAATATAAAAAGCATAAAAATATAAACAGGAACGAAAAATCCATATGCAGGACAACTTTGCAAAACATCAGATGGGAAGGAACCGGGAAACATTTCTTTCATATAATAAAATGAAGGGAGCGTAGGTGTGAAGGATATGAACGGTCAAACAATACTTCTTATAAGCGATATGCGTCAGGTATATCTGGCAGAAATCCTGACAAAAAAAGGGATGAGTGTGCGCTGCCTGGACATCAGAAACAGTCAGACAGTAGAAGAACAGCTTTTAAAATTAAAAAAATTTCTTGCCGGGGCGGCAATGCTGGTGCTTCCGATCCCGGTAACCAAAGTTCCAGAGCAGGAGCGGCTGAATGAAATTTTAAATAAAAATCTGGCAAATGATACGCTGGTGCTTGGTGGATGTTTTACAGAAGAACAGCGGGAACTTTTTGGACGGAGAGGAATCCGTTACCTTGATTTTATGGAGGATGAAGTGGTGGCACAGGAAAATGCGGTGGCAACGGCAGAGGGTGCGATCGCAGAACTTACCAACCACAGTCCTTATAATATAGAAGGTGCCAAAATTCTGGTGACCGGATACGGAAACTGTGGAAAGGCAATCGCAAAGAAACTCCGGGGACTGGGAGCGAGGGTGACAGTGCTTGCCAGACGCCGCGAGGTAAGAAAGCAGGCAAAAGAAGATGGATTTTATGCAGTTGATTTTGCATTCGGACCGGAGGAGGCAATGGGAGCGGCAATGCTTGTAAATACTGTGCCGGCACCGGTTGTGACGCGGGTGATCATTAAGGAACTTCCGCGTGATGCCTATATTCTGGATATTGCCTCAAAACCTGGCGGAACAGATTTTGCATGTGCAAAAGAGTTTGGCATCCGGGCAGATTTAGTGCTTGGCATTCCGGGAAAATATGCGCCAAAAGAAAGTGCATATATTCTGGAACGGTCCATGGAACGTTTTGCCGCAAAGTAAAAAACATAGACAGATAGATTCGTTTTTACAGAAAATGTGACAGAAAATATAGGTAACGAAATGATTCTTGATTTAAATAAAGCAGGAAGGTATGGAAAATGGATTTTTCAAAATGTAATATCGGACTTGGAATCACAGGTTCCTTCTGTATGTTTTCAAGAGCCAGAAAGGAAATAGAAAGGCTGACAGAACTTGGCGCAAATGTGATCCCTATTTTTTTCATTTAATGCACAGACCTGTGATACCAGGTTTGGAAGCGCAAAAGATTATGTGGAAGGAATCTGTGATATCACAGGGGAATGAGGGAATACGCACTATCTGCGCAGCGGAACCGATCGGACCGAACAATTTTCTGGATATCATGGTGATCGCACCATGTACCGGAAATACTGCGGCAAAACTCTGCAACGGGATCACAGATACACCGGTTCTTATGGCAGCCAAGGCACACATGAGAAATGGAAAGCCGCTTGTGATCTCGATTTCCACGAATGATGCACTTGGAGCGAATTTTAAAAATATCGGTATGCTTATGAATACGAAAAATGTGTATTTTGTTCCGTTTGGGCAGGATAACTGTAAGAGCAAGCCAAATTCCCTGGTCGCCAAAATGGAATTGCTGCCGGAGACCATTGAGTATGCTTTGAATGGCAAACAGATTCAGCCGGTCATTCAGAATCCGGATTAAACCGGAGTTTAACTTACCGTGGAGCAGCAGATTTTGTGGTGCTTTTATAGGGTGTGAAGGGCAGATATAAGCGTCCTCTCGCAAGTCGTGATTTTATAGGTTTATGAAAAGAAAAACGGTACAGACGAAATATGATGTTCCTGTTCGCCGGGCATTCCGATAAGCCTCTAAAGAGTCTTATCTCCATAGCTCACAAAGAAAATAATATTTGTTTATACCGTTTTTCTTTCATTTACGCTGTGAATGACTTGTGAGAGGACGCTTATACATGCCCGATTTACGCTGTGAAGCGCACCACAGAAGCTGCAATTTACGTTATGGAACTCACGGTTATGGGATGGGTGCCTATAAATGAAGGTAACGACTAAATGCAGCCATTTTCAATGTCTTGTGATTTGCCGATGATAAAGGGCACACCTCCCGGAGTTTCATCTTTGGGTTCTGCCGCTCGTATTCTGGATTGACGGATTTTCACAACCTGGATGCTTTCTTAGTACCGCTGCCAGCGACAACAAGCGGAAGCGCTTCTGAAAACAAACAGTTCTATTTTTTATATTTCTATACACTTTGTTGGCATGCAATTAACATAACCTGCGAAAATCCGTGCCACCACCTTAAGCGGCAGTTCTAAGCTAAACTCCGGTTTATTTCTGCTCTGCTTCATAGGCTTCACGACAAAGGCTTTGGCAAGCTGGTCTCCGCAGGAAGTTCCGCGTCCGTTGCAGGAAATTCCACCGATTTTCTGTTCTACCTGCTCAACGGTAAGACCTTCCACAAGCTTTGGAATTGCCTGAAGATTTCCATTACATCCACCGGTGAATTTTACATTGTGAACAATATTTCCCTCTAATTCCAACTCAATCAGAGTGGAACATGTACCTTTTGTTTTGTATACATACTTCATAATATATGCAGACCTCCTCTTTTGATGATACGATTCCATACATTATATATCATCCCGGAAGTGTTCGACAAGTTCTTTTTTGGAAAATCAAAAATACCCCGGATGTTATACCGGGGCATGAGTTAGTTGTTTATATTGTTAAAGTCGATACATAAATCCGACAGGATAATCGGTGGTATCATTCTCCATCAGGGAAGAATCGCTGAGATGAAGACTGGTGAAGGTAAGACTCTGGTATGGACACTTCCAGCATACTTAAATGCGCTGGAGGGCAAAGGCGTCCATCGTAACCGTCAATGATTACCTTGCAAAACGAGATTCTGAGTGGATGGGACAGGTTCATGAATTCCTTGGACTGAAAGTCGGTGTCGTGTTAAATTCCATGACGAACGATGAGCGCAGGGAAGCATATAACTGCGATATTACTTATGTTACAAATAACGAACTAGGTTTCGATTATCTGCGGGACAATATGGTAATTTACAAGGAGCAGCTGGTACTGAGAGGGCTTCATTATGCGATCATCGATGAGGTGGACTCTGTATTGATCGACGAAGCGAGAACACCGCTTATCATTTCCGGTCAGAGTGGTAAATCCACCAAGCTATATGAAGCGTGCGATATTCTCGCAACGTCAGTTGGAACGTGGTGAGGCAAGCGGGAGAGTTTTCCAAGATGGATGCCATCATGGGAATTGAACAGGAGGAGACAGGAGACTTTGTTGTCAATGAGAAGGACAAAGTTGTCAACCTGACACAGGAAGGTGTGAAAAAGGTTGAGCAGTTCTTCAAGATCGAAAACCTTGCAGATGCAGAGAATCTTGAGATCCAGCACAATGTGATACTGGCGCTTAGAGCGCATAATCTGATGTTCCGCGATAAGGACTACGTGGTAAAAGACAATCAGGTCCTGATCGTAGATGAATTTACCGGACGTATTATGCCGGGACGCCGTTATTCAGACGGTCTGCATCAGGCGATCGAAGCGAAAGAGCATGTAAAAGTAAAACGTGAGAGCAAGACGCTTGCAACGATCACATTCCAGAACTTCTTTAACAAATTTGACAAAAAGGCCGGTATGACTGGTACAGCACTCACAGAGGAAAAGGAGTTCCGTGATATTTACGGTATGGACGTTATTGAAATCCCGACCAATAAACCGGTCCTCAGCGTATCGATCATCATGATGCCGTATATAAGACCAAAAAGAAAAAATCGTGCAGTTGTCGAGGCAAGTTGAAGAAGGCACATGAAAAGGACAGCCGGTACTGGTTGGTACGATCAACATTGATACTTCTGAGTTACTCAGCGGCATGTTAAAAAGAGAGGGAATCCCTCATACTGTATTAAATGCGAAGTTCCACGAACTGGAGGCTGAGATCGTAGCAGGTGCCGGACAGCATGGAGCGGTTACGATCGCGACAAACATGGCAGGCCGTGGTACGGATATTAAGCTTGATGACGACGCAAGAGCAGCAGGCGGTTTAAAGATCATTGGTACGGAACGTCATGAATCAAGACGTATTGACAATCAGCTCCGCGGTCGTTCCGGACGTCAGGGAGATGTGGGAGAATCACAGTTCTTCATTTCACTTGAAGATGATCTGATGAGACTCTTTGGCTCTGATAAACTGATGGATGTGTTCAATGCGCTTGGCTGTTCCGGAAAATGAACAGATCCAGCACAAGATGCTTACATCTGCCATCGAGAAAGCACAGCAGAAGATTGAGGCTAATAACTACGGAATCCGAAAGAATCTGTTGGAGTACGATCAGGTTATGAATGATCAGAGAGAGATTATTTACAAAGAGCGTCTGTACTGGAAATGGAGAGAGCATGAGAGATGCGATTTTCAAGATGATCACAGACCGCGTAGAGAGTTGTGTGGACACCTGTATTTCTTCTGAGATTCCAAAAGATGAGTGGGATTTAAATGAACTGAATCAGTTACTGCTTCCTATCATTCCTCTGGAACCTATAACGGAAGAAACGATTGCTGATATCAGGAATAACAAGGAACTTAAGCATCTCCTGAAAGAGAAAGCTGTGAAGTTATATGAAGCAAAAGAGACAGAGTTCCCTGAACCGGAACAGTTCCGTGAGTTAGAGCGAGTTGTCTTATTGAAAGTGATTGACCAAAAATGGATGGATCACATTGATGACATGGATCAGCTTCGTCAGGGTATCGGACTTCAGGCATATGGACAGAGAGATCCGCTTGTTGAGTACAAGATGGCAGGATTCGATATGTTCGATGAGATGACAGCGAATATTCAGGAAGATACGATCCGCCCTGTTATATCATGTGAAGATTGAACAGAAAGTAGAGCGTGAGCAGGTTGCAAAAGTAACCGGAACGAACAAGGATGATTCAGCTCCTGCTGAACCGAAGAAACGTGCAGCAGCAAAGATTTATCCAAACGATCCGTGTCCATGCGGCTCTGGAAAGAAATACAAACAGTGCTGTGGAAGATTTGCAGAATAGAAATAAAATGTGCAGAGCATTTAGATTCACAAGAGTCTGAATGCTCTCTATATTTTTATCAGAACTAATGTTCGGATAAAGCCTATACAAATTTTCAAAATTATGTTATATTCTTAAGAGACATTCGTCCGTATATTCCAATTGAAATTACATCATACTATGGTGTCGGAAAATTGATTTCAATGAAATTTTTTACTATAAACCCCGGAGGTGACTTTTGTGCAAAATGAACAACAAATCTTCAAGTTACACGCCCCATATCAGCCCACCGGAGACCAGCCGCAGGCGATCGAAGAACTGGTAAGAGGCTTCAAGGAAGGCAACCAGTTCGAGACTTTGCTTGGTGTCACCGGTTCCGGTAAGACCTTCACAATGGCGAACGTCATCGCACAGCTGAATAAGCCGACTCTTATCATTTCGCACAATAAGACACTGGCGGCACAGTTTTATGGTGAGTTGAAGGAGTTTTTCCCAGAGAACGCAGTGGAATACTTTGTCTCCTATTACGATTATTATCAGCCGGAGGCTTATGTACCACAGACGGACACTTATATTGCCAAGGATTCTGCGATTAATGAGGAGATTGATAAATTGCGTTTGTCTGCCACGGCGGCACTCGTAGAGCGTAAAGATGTGATCGTGATCGCCTCGGTTTCCTGTATCTATGGTCTTGGCAGCCCGGAGGACTATATGGAATGATGGTTTCTCTGCGTCCGGGAATGGAGAAGGACAGAGATGAGGTCATCCGTGCACTGGTCGATATCCAGTACACAAGAAATGACATGGATTTTCACCGTGGTACATTCCGTGTGCATGGCGGTGACACGGGAGATTTTTCCGGCAAATAAGTGATACGGCGATCCGGGTGGAATTTTTCGGAGATGAGATTGACCGGATCACGGAGGTGGATGTGCTTACCGGAGAGATCAAATGTATATTAAAGCATGCGGCTGTGTTTCCGGCGTCCCATTATGTGGTGCCACAGGAAAAAATTCACGAAGGCTTGTGTGAATATCGAAGGCAGAAATGGAAGAGCGGGTAAGGTATTTCAAGGGTGAAGATAAGCTGCTGGAAGCGCAGCGTATCGCGGAGCGCACGAATTTTGATATTGAAATGATGAAGGAAACCGGATTTTGCAGCGGCATCGAAAACTATTCCCGCCATCTGGCAGGACGTGCCGAGGGAGAAATGCCGGAGACACTGATGGATTATTTTCCGGACGACTTTCTGATTATTGTGGATGAGTCCCACATTACGATTCCACAGGTGCGTGGAATGTATGCAGGGGATCGCTCACGGAAACAGACACTGGTGGACTATGGATTCCGTCTGCCGTCCGCACTCGATAACCGCCCGCTTAATTTTGAAGAGTTTGAGAGCAAGATTGATCAGATGCTGTTTGTATCAGCTACGCCGAATGTCTATGAGAACGAGCATGAATTGCTGCGTGTGGAGCAGATTATCCGTCCGACCGGACTTCTGGACCCGGAGATTTCCGTGCGACCGGTTGAGGGGCAGATCGATGATCTGATCGGGGAAGTTAACAAAGAGACGAAAAATCACCATAAAGTGCTGATCACGACACTGACCAAGCGTAAAAAATGGCAGAGGATCTGACGCACTATATGAGCGAACTCGGTATCCGTGTAAAATATCTGCACTCGGATATTGATACTCTAGAGCGTGCAGAGATTATCCGTGATCTGCGTCTGGATGTGTTTGATGTCCTGGTCGGAATCAACCTGCTCCGGGAAGGACTGGATATTCCGGAGATCACACTTGTGGCGATTCTGGATGCAGACAAGGAAGGATTCCTGCGTTCTGAGACTTCCCTGATCCAAACGATTGGACGTGCGGCGCGTAACAGCGAGGGACATGTTATCATGTATGCGGATAAGATCAACATCACGCCGAAAACAATTCAGAAGTCTGTCCGTGATCTGATCAGTGTATTTCTAAGAAAGTGGCACAGGAGGAACTGAACTTCAAGAAAGATCCGGAGTCCATGAACAGGAGGAACTGACGAAGTACTGATCGCAGATATTCAGAAGAAGATGCGAGAGCAGCGGCAGATCTGAACTTCGAGGCGGCAGCAGAATATCGCGACCAGATGCTGCAATTGAAAAAATGCTTCAGGATTTATAATAATAAGGTGGAAAGGCAATTGCTTAATAAAATATAGAAGGGTGCAGATATATGAAAACATCAGAGAACCGCAAATACATCAAGATACGCGGTGCGAATGAACATAATTTGAAGAATATTGATGTGGATATTCCGAGAGATGAATTTGTTGTGCTGACCGGACTTTCCGGTTCCGGTAAAATCATCTCTTGCGTTTGACACGATTTATGCGGAGGGACAGAGACGGTATATGGAGTCATTGTCCTCCTATGCAAGACAGTTTTTAGGCCAGATGGAAAAGCCGGATGTTGAGAGCATCGAGGGACTTTCCCCGGCGATCTCCATCGATCAGAAATCTACGAACCGCAACCCGCGTTCCACTGTGGGAACCGTGACGGAGATCTACGACTATTTCCGGCTGCTTTACGCTAGGATCGGAGTGCCACATTGTCCAAAGTGTGGAAAAGAGATCAAAAAACAGACGGTCGATCAGATGGTCGATCAGATCATGGAGCTGCCGGAGCGTACGAAGATCCAGCTTTTAGCACCGGTGGTCAGAGGAAGAAAAGGAGAGCATCAGAAGTTTTTCTTGAGCAGGCAAAGCGAAGCGGTTATGTCCGTGTCGTTGTAGATGGAAATCTCTATGAACTGTCTGAGGAGATCAAGTTAGAGAAGAATAAAAAGCACAACATCGAGATTGTTGTGGATCGTCTTATGGTAAAACCGGGGATCGAAAAACGACTGACAGATTCCATTGAGAAATGTGCTGCAGCTGGCAGACGGATTGATGATCGTGGATGTGATCGATGGAGAACCAATTCAGTTTTCTGAGAGTTTTTCATGCCCGGACTGCGGTATCAGTATCGATGAAGTGGAGCCGAGAAGTTTCTCTTTCAACAATCCGTTTGGTGCGTGTCCGACCTGCTTTGGACTTGGATATAAAATGGAGTTTGACATTGATCTGATGATCCCGGATAAGAGGTTGAGCATTTCGGAGGGGGCAATCCAGGTAATGGGCTGGCAGTCCTGCACCGATAAGAGCAGCTTCACCTATGCGATTTTAAAAGCGCTGACGGAAGAATATCATTTTTCACTGGATACACCGTTCCGGGAATATCCGGATGAGATAAAAGATGTTTTGATCAATGGAACACACGGAAAAGAACTGAAAGTACGCTATAAAGGACAGCGCGGTGAGGGCGTGTATGATGTCGCATTTGACGGTCTGATCCGCAATGTGCAGA
>VOFC01004732.1_pt1 | contig 49892 bp, 70 predicted proteins | sample 5384161 | NCBI WGS metagenome assembly VOFC01 (sample SAMN12384722, study PRJNA508395) | human gut metagenome | isolation source: healthy gut B | host: Homo sapiens | reverse complement strand
TTTCTTTCTTTGTTGGTAGAAAACATGAGGCGCATATGATGTGTTCTCTGCTTTCTATATAAATGAGAATTAGTTTCTAGCTTCTCGGATAATATTATACATGATTCCTTTGCAAAATCAATAAAAAATATAAGTTTTTTCATCAGATAGAAGAAAATCCTTTTCCGAAAACCTCACTTGTGCTGGACATGGAAATAAAAAGCATGCAGATGATTTTCGTGAATATATTGTCGTAGCGCAAGCGCCTGTTTGCGTGTAAGCGTCGTAAAAATAATGTAACGCTGCTCATGCGTGTAGGCACCGGTAGCATTGACAATTGTGGCACTTTTGTTGAGTTTTGTAATGATGAAGTCACAGATGGAATCCTTGTCATCGCACGTGATCATGATGGATTTGCGCAGCATGATGTTCTCGATAACAGCGTCGATCATAAAGGATTTTAAAGTCAGACCGACAAAAGAATACAATGCGGTTTTGATATCAAATACAAAGCAGGCAATGATAATCATTATCAAATCGGTAATAAAAGTGCGATGCCAATGTCTTCCACATGGGCGTATTTTTTTTACAATCATGGCAATGACATCCGTTCCACCGCTGGAAGAACCCTCGTAAAAAGCAGGGCAGAAGCAATCGCCGGAAGTGCGATAGCAAACATCAGCTCAAGCATCGGTTCGTTCGAAAGGGGCCTGGACAAAGGATGCAGGCGTTCAAAAACGACCAGAAGCCCGGATAGGAGCACGGTGGCGTAGGTGGTTTTGATGGCGAAATCTTTTCCGAGAAAACCAAAACCTACAAAAAGCAGTACCATATTTACAATGAAAGAAAAGGTACTTGCAGACAGTGGGGTGATTTTCGCGAAGACGACAGCTGCACCGGTGACACCACCAAAACAGAAATTATTTGGAAACTTAAAGAAGTATACGCCGATTGCCATAATAAAGGTGCTTAGCGTAATAATAAGAAAACTTTTTATCTTTTGCATGATACTCTCCCCTTGCATAAATCTTTTCGTTGTAATGCAATTTTTGTAGTATTATAGTAAGGTGTAGTTAAAAAATTGCAAGGGAGATTATTATGATTCAGGATATTGCTCCATTAAAACTAAATAATGCATACCATCGGAAAAAGCCGAAAAATAATAGCCGCATGTTGGGCTTTTTTGATCGTATGATTTATCTGAAATATGATGAGAAAATTGAATTTTTAACTTATGAGCAGTGGACAGATACACGGAGAGAACAAAAAAAGGAGATTCCGGAGAGTGTATATCTGTTTTCAATTGGAGAGGAAGATTATTTTCTTACAGATATTGCAGCCGATACACAAATTGAGGGATTTGCATTTCACAAGATGTTTTCGGTGCGCACCATGCAGCCGATGAAGGATGTTCTTGCGGCAGCTACGGCATGGCATCTGTATGTGTGGTACCGTGACAATCAGTTCTGCGGCAGATGTGGGACAAAACTGGCACATGATACGTTGCAGCGCATGATGCGATGCCCGAAATGTGGAAATCTGGTATTTCCAAAGATTGCTCCGGCTGTCATCATTGGTCTTACAGACGGGGACAAGATCCTTATGACAAAGTACGCGGGACGGGAGTACAAGCGTTATGCATTGATTGCAGGATTTACGGAAATCGGGGAGACTGCGGAAGAAACGGTTGCGCGTGAGGTCATGGAAGAAGTGGGACTTAAAGTAAAATATCCGTTATTATAAAAAAGCCAGCCGTGGGGCTTTGACAGTAATCTGCTTTTGGGATATTTTTGTGATCTGGCAGAAAAAAGCTGAAATTCAGTTGGAGGAAGAGGAACTTTCTCTGGCAGAATGGGTGGATTACAAGGATGTACCGGATGATCCGGAGGGACTGAGTCTTACAAGAGAAATGATGGTCCATTTCCGGAAAAGCCGGGAAAAAGGACCATCAAAATGATTAAATATTAAAGTTACTAATGTTGTCTGCGAGCATATCAGCTGTGTTGCGCAGATTTTCCGTGGAATCTTCAATGTTTTTGAAGCGGTCGGCCATATCCGTGATGGCGATATTGGTCTGACTGGTTCCGTCTGCATTCTGTTGCGCGATAATAGATAAAGAAGCAATGATGTCAATGATTTCGTTGCGCGCTTTTTCCAATTCTGAGGTTTTGTGTTCAATACTCGGATACGGTCAATGGATGCTTCAAGTTCCTGAATGACACCATTGACGGCGTTGGCGGTATCTTCAATATGCTGGTTCTGTTTGTTTTCTATGATTTCCTGTGTCTGAATCATCGTATGAACAACTTTCTCAGAATTGAGGGTAAGGTTCGATACGATTTTTTCAATATTACCACTGGCTTCGTTGGACTGTTCCGCAAGAGTCTGAATCTGTGAAGCAACTACGGCAAAACCTTTGCCGGATTCACCGGCGCGGGCAGCTTCGATACTGGCATTCAGAGACAGAAGATTGGTCTGTGATGCAATTTCCGAGATAAACTGTGTTGCTTCATGAATACTTTGTGCGGATGTATTTGTCTGTGTGGTCTGTTCCGAAATAATGGAGATCGCATCTTTTACTTCCAGACTGATTTTTTCAACTCATCAATTGTAGCAGAGGCTGCATCGCTGGCAGCTTTCATAGTATCTGCACTTTCGTTCAGCTCATCAGCTTCTTTTCCGGTTTCTGTGATGAGATTTCCCATATATTGAATATTATCTGATGCATTTTTGGTATCATTGGCCTGTTGCGTAGCACCATCCGTGATTGTGGAAACTGTAGACTGTACCTCGCTGATTCCGGAGTAAGTCTGGTGGGAGGTCTGCTCTAACACATCAGAGGACTGCACCAAAAGAGAAGTACTTTCTTTGATTCCACCAATGATTTTTAAAAGCTCAGATTGCAGATTGTTGATTGCTTTGGAGAGGTCTCCAATCTCGTCGGAGCGTTGCAGATTTTTTTTTATCAATAGCAACATGCAGATTGCCGGAGGAAACATCCTGTACACTCTGAATACTCTTTTTCAAAGCAGAAGTAATAGAGGCTGCACAGATTTGCACAATAATCACACAGACAATGATAACGACAAATACAATGCCGACAATCATGTTGATAATGTTTAGTACACTGTGCAAAGTCGGGGCTTTTTCCAGTCCTGCAAAAACCATTCCGATTGGCACTGATTTATCGCCTTTCTGGTATAACGGAGTGTAATATCCGTAGTAAATGGTTCCGTCAATGGAGACGTTATCACTGAAATAGCCTTTGCCTTTTTTTCAGAACCTGGTCGGTTACGACCTGACCGGCCGGACTTCCAAGGATACGGTTGCCATCTTTGTCAAGTGCAGAGGTCATAATACGTTTGGAACCATAGAAGAAAGTGACTTCCATTCCAGATTCGCTTTTGATCGTGTCTACAAGATTTTCGGATTGCGAGATATTGTAGCTGCCTTTCCAGATATCTCCATTTTCTGCTTCGAGATAGGAACCTGCATTTTGATCGTAAGCTGCCAGCGTGGCAATCGAAGTTCCTTTCAGGGAATTTTTTACTTGATCGATAATGGAGCCTCGCACAAGTGTGGATGCAAGTATAATAATGATTGCACCGAGTAAAAGCAGAGGTACCAGCGAGCAGAGTAGAATTTTTTTTTCGGATTGTCAGTTTCATAAGCGTCCTCCTTTGCAATTTACTCGACAATGTTTACATTGTGATAGTACCAGTTGATTCCGCCGGTGATCGTGGCGTCGTCTAAGGTCTGATTCTCGGCACCAATGGTTTCTCCGGTGTTTGTTTTTAAGACACCATCAAATACATTATTTTGTCCGCTGAGAATTGAGGCAGTCGCCTCATCGACTTTCTCCTGTGTACCATCTGCAACGAACGATGCGAGATTGGTTATACCGACGAGTCCTTCGGCCATACCACCATAATAATTGCTTCCGTCCCATGTGCCATCGATAATGCTTTTGACAGCGGAGGTATAGTAAGCACTCCAGTTCCAGATGACACTTGTCAGGCAGGAATCCGGCGTTTCTTTGCTCATATCTGAATTATAGCCGATACCGTAAACACCGCGTTCCTGTGCCAGCGTCTGCGGATAAGGGGTATCACAGTGTTGCGCCATAACATCACATCCCATATCAAGAAGTTTCTCGGATGCGGCTTTTTCTTTTTCCGGATCATACCAGCTGTTTGTAACGACAACATAAATCTGTGCGTCGGAATTGACGGATTCGACACCAATGGCAAATGCGTCAATGCCTCCGGTTACCTCAGAATTAGAGGAATCCTGAGCGGCAACGTAGCCGATTTTATTGCTTTTTGTATTCATGCCGGCAACAATTCCACTGAGATACCTTGCCTGATAAATACGACCGAAATAATTATTGAAATTTTTGCCATTAGAAAGATAACCGGTTCCATGTGAAAAATAGACATCGGGATATTGCTCGGCTAACGCAGCCGTAGTTTCCATATATCCCCAACTGGTTGTAAATATGATGTTGCATCCTTCGGAAATGCAGTTTTTGATAGCTTTTTCCGTGGCAGCAGCATCCCCGTCATCGGCAATTTTGCGGACAATCTGATCGGAGTCTAAACCAAGATTTTCCTGCATTCCCTGAATGCCAAGATCGTGAGTGTAGGAGTAGCCACTTCCTTCGGATGGATCAGATATGTATAAAACCCCGACTTTAATAGAATCCTTTGAAATGCCGGAGCTGCCCGTTGTCGTGTTGGTTGACGTGGCTGTTCCTTCGGTGGAAGTGTAGTCCTCGTTTGTGGCGTAATCATCCGGTGTACCACCGGATGCTCCACACCCGGTCAGCAGACCAAACATTGTGAATATTGTAATCAGCTTTGCAAGTTTTCGTCTCTTCATCCCATATTCCCCCTCTGATAAACAATCTTTTAATACTATTTTACCAAATATGGGTAAAAAACAACTTTTTTACACAAAATGACGAAAACGAGATGTTTCTACACCATTTCTTTGGCAAAAACATTGAAAAAAGCCAAAAAACAGAATATAATAATTCCGCTTAAAAGGGTGAAGGAAGATAGTATAAATAAATTAAGAGGATTAAGATCATGAAAGATTTAACAAAAGGAAGACCATCCACACTGATACTGGCATTTGCATTGCCGATTTTTCTGGCGAATCTGTTGCAGCTTACCTACAGTCTTGTGGATACAAGAATCGTTGGCTCTTTTCTTGGAGAGGATACACTTGCAGCAGTGGGAGCTACCACGACACTGAGCAATCTGATGATTGGATTTCTGATGGGATTGTCCAATGGATTTGCAATTATTACCGCGCAGAAATTTGGAGCGAAAGATGAGCAGGGAGTGAAGAAATCATTTGCGATGTCTTTGAAATTAGGATGCGTGATCGCTGTGGTGATCACTGTATTGTGCCTTGTATTTTTACAGCCGATCCTGCGGTTTTTGAATGTATCAAAGGCATTACGGCCGATAGCAACTTCCTACATATTTATTATTATTGCAGGATTGCTTGCTACCTTTTTGTATGATGCATGTGCGGCAGCACTTCGTGCGCTTGGCGATACGGTCACACCACTGGTGATCCTGCTTATTTCGGTATGTCTGAATATTGCAGGGGATTTGTTTTTTTGTAGTTGTTGTAAAAGCCGGTGTAAGAGGTGCTGCAATTGCTACGGTTCTGGCACAGATATTAGCATTTGTCATCTGCTGGATTTATATGGTGACACGTTTTGAAATGTTACGGCTTCGCAGGACGGATTTTGTAAATGATGATTCCGGTATGCTAAAAAATATGCTGAGCGCGGGTTTGTCCATGGGATTTATGAGCTCTCTCATTAATATTGGTTCGCTGACGCTGCAGACTGCAATCAACAAACTCGGAAAAGATATTATTGTTGCGCATACCGCAGCACGCAAGATCTCAGAGATGTTTATGATCATGTTCACAGTGTTTGGTCAGACGATGGCAACCTATTGTGGACAGAATATTGGAGCGGGAAAAGTGGAACGTGTCAAAAAAAGGCATCTGGCTTTCTGTTTTTTATACCTGCATCTGGTGTACCCTTGCGATTGTTGCAAGCTATACCATTGGTCCGTGGCTCGTATATATGGTAACGGGAAGTCACAATGAAGTGGTGATCACCAATGCCACAAATTATCTGAAATTTGATACATTATTTTATTATGTTACAGCAGTTATCTGTGTAGTGAGAAATGCCATGCAGGGACTTGGGGAACAGATCACACCGCTCATTTCAAGCTCGTTGGAGATGATTGGAAAAATCGTGATTGCGTTCACGCTGGTTCCGATGCTTGGGTATACAGGCGTTATTGTGGCGGAACCGCTGGTATGGTTTATTATGGTGATTCCGTTGATTATCAGAATCTTCCGGATGCCTGTACTTCATAAGAAATTAAGTCTTTGAGTTTCATGAAAAAAGCGACGGTCGTTTTGTGATCGTCGCTTTTTTATGGACAAAATTATTCTAATACAAGAAGCAGTCCCATCTTGAATTTTCCGTCAGCAGTTACACTGTGGAGACCGTTTTTATCAAAACGGAAATTTTCGCCTTCGGAAAGTTTGTAATCTTTTCCTTCGTATCCGATGGTTGCTTTTCCTTCCAATGCAAAAATGATAGCGTTGCCAGGAGCACGGTGAGGAGTGAGTCCGGTTCCCTCATCGAAAGCCATGAGAACGAATTTCATGGTATCGTTGCTTACGACATCAAGGTTGCTGATGCTTCCTTCTTCATAAGAAATTAAGTCTTTGAGTTTCATTACTTCGCCGGATTTGATGATGTTGTTCATAAATGATAAATCCTTTCCTAGACATTTGCACATGCGAAGTGGTAGTGAATGCATGGCATGCTCTTATTATAGTGTAGTTTGTATGTTGTCTATGCAACGGAATTATCATTTTATTGATTTTGTGTAATTGCATCTGAGTAGTTGCATTTCTTTCATGAATGAAAAAGAAATGTTAAAAATGTTTAAATTTTATAAAATGCATATACAATTTAACATGAAACTGATTAAAAAAAGAAAAAAAAAAAAATATATCACAAAATAGTTGACAATAACATAAAAGAGTGATAATATACAGTTAACAACAAACAAGACCTAATTACACAAGACTTCCGGAACATACCAATAGGTGAGAGGAAGCTGATTTGGAACAATAGATGAACGAAGATTGGAGTAAGCAGGGATTGAATGAGAAACGGAGGTACAGTCCAATGGGATGACAAGCGAACACAGGACCCTTCAATATAAGTGTGGTAATGCATAAGAGTTCCCAGCAAGAGAGACCTTTCCAATGAAATGAGAATAATCTTAATAATTATCAGAAGGATAATCGAAAAGGAAGGTAATATATATAATATGCATTTATATTTGAAGGATGAATCGGAAGAGATTACCACAATTGTAATTTAAAGAAATAAAATATATCAGGGAATATATTTTATCTGCGGAATGAGTCTTTAAGTTACCCCTTTACATAGAGAATATATAGTAACTCTCTAAGTAAATGAAATATTTACGAGCTGAGAACCATAAAATAAAACAGAAAGGATAAACAAAATTGAATACCGAAGAAGAGTAGAACGGTCACTGTATTTTTAAATTATAAAGTATGGTGGCCGTTCTCATTTTGCGTTATGGGATTGTATCTTTCCAAAAAATAGGTTATCCTAAAAGAAAAAAAATGGGAAAGATGAGTGGATTATGATAAAAGCAGTTATTTTTGATATGGATGGAACTCTGATTGACACAGAAAAATATTACCGTATCTTCTGGCCGAAGGCATTGGCACATTTTGGATATGAGATGAGTGATGAGCAGGCGCTGTCGATGCGATCACTGGGACAACCTTATGCACCGCAGCACCTGAAAGATATGTTTGAAGATCCGGATTTGGATTATGCAGCAATTCGCAAATACCGGAAAGAAATTATGGAAGAATGCCTTGATGAAAATGGAATTGAAATCAAACCGGGTGTATTTGCATTGCTTGACTTTTTAAAAGAGAAAAAGATTAAGCGGGCAATCGCGACAGCGACGGATACACAACGGACGGAAAAATATTTAAAAAATTTGGGCTTGTATGATTATTTTGATGAAATTATCTGTGCAACGATGGTGGAGCATGGCAAACCGGCACCGGATATTTACCGTTATGCCTGTGAGCAGCTGCATCTGGCCCCGGCAGAGTGTATGGCAGTAGAAGACTCACCAAATGGTGTAAGCTCTGCGTATGATGCCGGATGCAAAGTTGTGATGGTGCCGGATCAGGCCCCGCCCGATGAAGAGACAAAGAAAAAATTTCAGCGTGCCCGGACTCGCTGAATGAGATTATAAAATTATTTGATGCCCTTGCGCAATAAAAAAAAACAGGGGTATAATATACAACAGAATTGAATATTTAAAATCACAAATAAGTAGGAGGAATAGATCATGCAGATCGAACAATTACGTAAAGATATGATGGCTGCCATGAAGGCACACGACAAAGAGAGAAAAAGATGCGATTTCCTCATTGGTATCCGCAGTGAAGAAAAATGCAATTGATGCTGGAACCCGTGATGATATTCCGGAAGATATGGTAAACAGTACCATTATGAAGGAATTAAAACCGTAAAGGAGCAGATTGATTCCTGTCCAAAGGATCGTACAGATCTGATCGAAGAATATCAGAAGCGTTATGATATCATCAGTGAGTATGCGCCAAAGATGCTTTCAAAGGATGAGGTAAAGGCTATTCTGACGGAAAAAATATGCGGATGTGATCGCTACCAAAAATAAGGGACAGATCATGAAAGCTGTTATGGCTGAACTGAAAGGAAAGGCAGATGGAAAGGTAATCAACGAAGTTGTAACCGAACTCTGCAATGCATAGCATCAGGCTTGCTTCAAAAAAAGAAACGAATATTGCTGATGCGAAGGATGGCTCCCCTGACTTTGTGCACCGGTAGAAATCGAATTTGCAATATTTTGTTTTTCACAACTTAATGCTTTCACGAGATAGAACTCCTTTCGCATAGCGGAAGGAGTTTCGTGCATATAGGAGATGACATCTGGTGTACTGATGGGTCCCTGATAATCTTCGCTTTTTGTGCATTGATAACATTGACAAGCATAGCAAATTTCTGATCGTTTGGCAGGTGTTTGATCATTCCGATGCCAGGAACTTTCGGAAGTTTTACTGTGTAAGAGTATAACAAATTTTTGCAGTGTTTGACAATAAGATTTTAGATGTAAAGATAGAATTGATGGGAGCAGGAAATACATAAATCCGATAGACATTTTGACTGCTCCGTAGTAGAATAAAAAAGTTAAATACATGGTGAAAATCCAGGTAGGAGCGGTCTTTATAATGAAACAAAAGAAAAAATACAGTTTAATGAAACATTTGGATTTCCTGTTGCTGGATTTGTTATGTGTTGAGATATGTTTTTTCGGAGCCTGCATGGTTCGTAAAAATACATTTCTGGAATTGATGGAACGTTACATTGGCATGTCAGGAATTCTGCTTGTTACATTTTTATTTATTACAGCGTTCTGGAATATTTATTCGGGGATCTTACGCCGCAATTTTCGTGATGAATTTCGCAGCGTATTTGGTTTGATCGCCGGTTTATTTGTTGCATTGACGCTGTATTGTTTTGTGACGAAAAAAGTGAAGATTATTCGCGTGCAGTATTATTGACGTTTATTTTCTGCGCACTTCCGGTAGTATATCTGGAGCGTCTGGTATGGAAAGAATACATTCGAAAAAGAGTGCGTCGTGCTTCCGGAGAAGTCCTGTTGTTTATTGATGAAGAGAATATACAGCGGAAAATTGAACTGTTCACAGATAGGGCAAATTCCGGCGTGATCGTTACAGGAATCATTACCTATGAGAAGTCGGAATGTACACAGGTTCAGGGAATCCCGATCGTGGGGTGGAGAGAGAAACTGTATGAATATGTCGAGACGCACAATGTAGATTGCGTGTACATGTATCTGAGTGATGTTCCTTTGCACGAATATATCGATTTCCTTGTGAGAAAAAATGTGATTGTCTATCGTGCACTTCGAAATCTGGAAAAGAGTTCGTATCGTTACAGCGTATCAGAAATGAATGGCTACCAAACGTTATGTATACGGGAAAGAGAACGGTCGATTGGTTTTGTGGTAACGAAGCGGCTTGCAGATATATTGGTATCGCTTCTGGCGTTGATCGTCACTCTGCCAGTTTCTCTCATTACAGCCATCGCAATCAAACTCGAAGATGGTGGTCCGGTCATCTATTCTTCGAAGCGAATTGGACAGGGGGAAAGGAATTTTGTATATACAAATTCCGAAGCATGAAGCTGAATGCGGATGATCTGGAAAAGACACTGACATCAGAAGAACGGGAACGTTATTTCCGGGAGTTCAAGCTGGATAATGATCAGCGCATTACGAAGACAGGAAAATTTATTCGTAAGCATAGTATCGATGAACTTCCACAGTTTATTAACATATTAAAAGGAGATATGGCTTTAATCGGCCCGCGTCCATTGGTAAAAAAGGAAATCGAAGTCAATTATCCGAAGGACAGTGAGTTATTGTTGAGTGTGAAGCCTGGACTGACAGGATACTGGCAGGCATTTGGAAGAAATCGTGTTATGTATGAAAATGGTCAGAGACAGAAAATGGAACTGTATTACATTGAACATTCCTGCTGGAATATGGATATCCGTATTCTCTGGCAGACAATAAAAGTTGTGTTATCCGGGGATGGTGCACAGTAGTGAAAAATATAAAAAATCATTGTTGCTACACATAAAAAATATAAAATGCCAAATGATATGATGTATCTTCCTGTGCAAGTAGGTGCAGAGAAAAAAGGAATCACTTGGATATGCAAGAGATAATGAAGGAGAAAACATATCAAAAAAGAATCCAAATTATTGTGAACTGACAGGTCTTTATTGGGCCTGGAAAAATCTGGATGCAGAGTACCTTGGATTGGCTCATTATCGCAGACATTATACAGTAAAAAAGCATGGAAACAAATGGAATAGAATTTTAACGCAAACGCAGTTGGAGTCGATGTTGGCAACCAAGGACATTATTCTTCCACCGAAAAGAAACTATTTTATTGAGACAACTTATACACAATATGTACATGCACATCATGCGGCAGATCTGGATCTGACCAGAGAAATCCTTGTAGAAAAGTATCCTATGTATGTGAAATTTTGATAATTGCATGAAAAGCACAAAGGGACATAAATTTAATATGTTTATTATGAAACGAGAGTATGCGGACCAGTATTGTGAATGGTTGTTTGATGTCCTTTTTGAATTGGAAAAGAGATTGGACATATCTGCGTATTCACAAAATGATGCAAGAGTGTTTGGATTTGTAAGTGAACGCTTGCTGGATGTCTGGTTGGATGCAAATCATAGAGGGTATAAAGAAATTCCGGTGATGTTTATGGAAAAGCAGAATTGGATTGTGAAGGTATTTAATTTCTTAAAGAGAAAATTTTGTTAATCATAAAAATTTGGAGTAGAAAAATGATAAAAAAACTGCAGCAATTGTCGTTACATATAATAGAAAAGAGTTGTTATTGCAAAATATTGAAGCTCTTCTTAAGCAGACTGTGCGCAATCAGCTAGAAATAGTTATTATTGATAATGCAAGTACAGATGGAACGTTTGAGGCTATAAAAAGGTATGTTGACAAAGGAGAAATCATTTACATCAATACTGGAAGCAATTTAGGTGGAGCTGGAGGATTTCAGTATGGAATACGATATGCGGCAGAACATGACTATGAGTTTGTATGGGTAATGGATGATGATTGTATTCCTAGGGAAAATACATTAGAAAAGTTTTATGAGGCGGATCAGATATTAAAAGGAGATTATGGGTATTTATCAAGTAAAGTTTTATGGAAAGATGGGACAATTTGTTCTATGAATCGGCAAAGAAAAACGGTCGTTCAATATAACAATGATTTTATATCGAAATATGTGCCTATTAAGATGGCTTCGTTTGTTTCTTTGTTTATTCCTGTCAGAATTGTAAAAAATATAGGATTACCAATTAAAGAATTTTTTTTTTTGGACTGATGATTGGGAATATACCAGGAGAATATCTATAAAGTATGCTTGTTATTTGATAAATTCGAGTGTTGTAGTTCACAAATCGAAAAATAATATAGGAGCCAATATTGCAACTGAAGAACCCGAGCGGTTGGAACGATTCGGATATTTGTACAGAAACGATGTTTATCTGTATAGAAGAGAAGGGATCGTAGGTTTTTATATGAGTTTTTTAGATTATCATCACACATATTACGTGTGATTTTAACAGCAAAAAACAATAAATATAAGAGAATCCAGTATATATTCAAAGGAACAATGGAAGGTTTGAAGTTCAAACCCAAAATAGAATATATGAATTCTTAATGGTTAATAATGAAGGACATAGGATGAAAAAAATATTAGAAGTTTTTGGAGAACCAATATTAAATGGTGGGCAAGAATCATTTGTTTTTAATGTCTTAGACCATATGGATCTTACAAATATGACGGTTGATATTTTAACACCATATTATTGCAAAAATGAATATTATCAAAATATAATAAAAAATAAAAAAGGAAAAATTATAACATTAGATTTGCCTTTTATACAGGGAGCAAATCGATTTAATATTATAAAACCTTTAGATAAGTTTTTAAAAGAAAATAAATATGATATTATTCATATTCATTCGGGAAGTATTTCAGTATTAGCTGAAGTTTCTATGGTTGCTCATAAACATCACATAAACAAGATAATCGTGCATTCTCATTGCGCAGCAGAAAGTAAGACACTGAAATATAGAATAATAAAATTTATTTCATTACCAATTTTGAATCATTGTCCAACAGACTATCTTGCATGTTCAAAAGTTGCAGGCGAATGTAAATATTCAAAAAAAATTGTCAGGAAAAAATTGGTTATTTTAAAAAACGGAGTTGATTTAAAAAAAATTTGAGTTTAATGAAATTGTAAGAAAACAAATGAGAAAAGAACTGGGCATTGCAAATGATACATATGTGGTTGGTCATGTTGGAAGATTTTCTTATCAAAAAAATCACGAATATTTAGTTGAAGTATTTGAAAAGCTGAAGCAAAAGCATATGAATAGTTTATTGATATTGCTTGGAAATGGTGAAAACTTTAAACTTATAAAAGAATTAGTAATGGCAAAGAATTTGACGGATTCTGTTTGGTTTATAGGAAATGTTAATAATGTTCAGGACTATATGCAAGTTATGGATGTTTTTGTGTTACCATCACGTTTTGAGGGATTACCTATTGTTGGAGTTGAAGCACAAGCTAATGGACTGCCTACCATGGTTTCAACATGTGTATCAGATGAATTGGAATTATCAGATGCAATAGATTTCATTTCATTAGATAATCAGAAAATGTGGATTGAAAAATTACTCTCATATATCGGTGCAAAAAAGATTTAATACGTTTGAATCGTTAACGAAGAATGGATATAGTCTAGAAGCTACAGTTAGAAAATTGAAAGAAATATATGAGGATTAATATTTATGATATATATTGCGACGCATAAAAAATTCGAGGTTCCATCTGTAGACGGTTACGTACCTATTTATGTTGGAGCAGAAGGAAAACAAAAATTAGGCTATTTGTCAGATAATACAGGAGAAAACATATCGAAAAAGAATAAAAATTATTGTGAATTAACCGGAATGTATTGGGTTTGGAAAAATACACAGGATGAATACAAAGGGATGGTTCATTATAGGAGATATTTTTCCAATTCTTTAAGAAAAAAATATATATTAAAGGAAAGTACAATAAAAAATATTTTAAAAAATATGATGTCATACTGCCATTTAGCGTTTCTTTGAAGAAATCTCTTACTGAAGATTTTTGTGAAATTTCTGGATATAAAAAGGATTTGGATAGTGTAAGAAATATAATTGAATCAAAATATCCAGAATACATTACAACTTATGACAAGATTATGAATGGAAATAAAATATATTTTTTTATAATATGCTTATTGCTTCAAAAAGCGTATTTGATAATTATTGTGAGTGGTTGTTTAATATATTATTTGAGCTGGAAAAACATATAGATTTAACAGATTATAATGAATATCAGAAGAGGATATACGGTTTTATATCAGAACGTTTGTTGAATGTATATTTTGAACATAATAAATATAAAGTGTTTGAATGTGGAGTTATTAATACTGAAGAAAATTGGAATTGTTGGAAAAAAATCAGAACTGCATTAAAAAGAAAAAATTATGTTTGTAATTCAATTATATTATAAAAAATAGTGCTTTTTTTTAAAGATGTATTAAAAGAATTGAAGGAAGGAACAGTGTGATAATTAAATCCCTAATTATTGTACAAGTAGAATAATGAAAGTTAGTTTGAAAAAAACGAAAAAGATAAGTATACATTGGATACTAAATATGGTGACAGCATTATTTTTGATATTAAATTGTCAAAGTGTATGGCAGAGAGCATATAATAATAATTTCCATATTTATGAAATTTGTTTTTTAATGATAATAATTGATTCCTTTTATTATATTGGACATTGGGGATTTCAAGATCTTCTAAAAATAAATTATTATTTTTCTCAGCTATATATCTTGTAGTAATTTTTTTGGTTGTATTGCTTTCAGTAAGTAATACTGATTTGGTTAGATTTCTTTCAAGATTTCTAATTTATCCATTTTTCTTATTGTATTTTTTTTTCATCGGCGCCTATAAAGTGTAAAATAGAAATTTTTAAATGTTTTGTAGATTGGATGGCGATAATAAGTTGGATAACTTTTGTTTTTTGGGGTCTTTCTAGTTTTGAAATATTGAAGCCTTCTGGAACGTTTGAGATTGATTGGGGTGGGAATATTGTTTTATATAATTACCATAACTTATATTATTCATCCCCACAACAATATATAGATTGGATTGGACATGGCATAAGGAGAAATATTGGAATTTTTGTTGAAGGTCCAATGTTTATGTTAACACTTATTTTAGCATTATTATTTTGTTTAATAATAGGAAAAGAATGTAGGATAAAGAAATGGAAAATTGTTGGAATTGTACTGGCACTTATTTCAACAACTTCTGTAACAGGATACATTTTCCTTATTTTTATAATTGGAATGAGAATGATTCAAAATAATAAGAGAATGAGTAATAGAATTATTATAGGTTCTTTTGCAGCCATCTTAGGAGTTATAGGAATATATATTTTTGTCAGAATGAAATCGGATACGGCCTCATTTTTGATAAGGTTAGATGACTATATGACAGGCTTGAAAGCATGGATTAGTAGCCCGATAATAGGAATTGGATATGAAAATGATTCCGTATTAAAATCATTTATGTCTGCTAGCAGATGGTTCAATACAGGATTCAGCAACACTATATTTTCTGTTTTAGCATATGGGGGAGTAATTTTTGCTATACCTTTTATGAGTCCAGTTATAAGAGGAATATATGAAGCAAAGAAACATAAAGATAGTCAATTATTTTTAGTTTGTTTTATTTATTTTGGATTATATTTTACAGTTATTTTTTATACATGTTATGTTAATTTTTTGATGTGGGCTTTTTAACACTAATATATACTTATGCATTTGATTTGGAAATCTAATATGTGTTTTTGCTTGGAAGTTTAAACAGTATACGGAATTAAGTAACACGGTTGTATTACACAAAAAATAGAAAAAGGATAGTATGATGAATAATTTGAAAATGCTATTGAAAAATAGTCCAATAACACGCAATGGATATCAAGTATTGAAACATATACGTGATAATTTCAGAAATAAAATTAAATTTAAATATACAGGAAAATATATAGATAGGTCGAAAGGTTCAGAATATTTGTGTATTGTACTTGCAGGATATAAAGAATTTGCATATCCAAATGTATTTGGACGAATAAAAAAGTATCAAAGAGAGGATATGGATATTTGTGTTATTTCGTCAGGGCTTTATTCTGAAGAATTAGATAGAATTTGTGAAAAGAATAGCTGGTCATATTTATCAACGGAACAGAACAATGTATGTTTAGTGCAAAATGTTGCGATTGCAAAGCATCCAAATGCGAAATATATTTTTAAGCTGGATGAAGATGTATTTATCACAGAAAATTACTTTGACAATATGATGAGAGCATATAGACATGCAAAGAGTGGAAAATATAATCCAGGTGTTATGGCACCATTGCTTCTTGTTAACGGATATTCATCTGCAAGAATAATTGAAAAATTGAATCTTGTGCAAATTTATGAAAAAAATTTGGAAAATTTAAGTATGCAACAGGTCCGTTAACACAGATAGAAAGCAATCCGGAGTTCGCAAAATTTATGTGGGGAGAAAGCGATTATGTTTCGAATATTGACGAATTAAATACAAAATTTTCGAAACAGGATCTGGATGAAAAAACCATGCCCATATCGATTTAGTATAGGGGCAATTTTATTTGAAAAATCTTTGTGGGAAGAAATGCAATACTTTTCTGTTGAAAAAAAATAGCATAGGAATGGGGGCCGATGAAGAGCAGTTGGATACATATTGTTTTCTGCATTCAAAACCGCTCATGGTCAGCGAAAATATAGTGGTTGGACATCTTTCTTTTTAGTAAACAGAATCAGGCGATGAAAGAGTATTATCAGAAATATAAAAATAGATTTACATATTAGAGAAAGGAAAGAGGTTAATGTTTGGCATAAAAACGAAAATAAAAACTTTTCTTGGTACATTTTGTCTGACCAAGGATTATATGTATGGAAGGTATTTATTTAATTTTTATAATAACAGCAATTCAATTAGTAAAAAGAAATTTTCTGTGCAATCATCATTTTTATGTGCAACCGTCTGAAAAAAGCAAAGCCGCACAAATTGCAAAATTAATTGATAAAGTTGAAATATGCCCAGTTCAAAATAATACCTTTTTTATTCTATAGACTGTTTTAAGACCGTTGCATTGAAAAATCACATTTTTGATAATTACTCTGTTGATTATACAGATATTGTATGCAGTTCATTTAAAGAAATCAAAAACAAGTTAATTAAAAGTAATAGTGTGTATGCGAAGAATGAGATTATGATAATTGAAGCTTTGGCTCACTATTATAAGAGGTGTTTGGAAAATGAGCAAATTATAAGACGATATAAAGAACAACTTGTTGGGATTGGTTCGCTATTCGAAAGACCAGCAGAATCTTTTTTTGAGGGTTTACAAAGAATACTTTTTTTTAATCAATTTTTATGGCAGACTAGACACAAACACAATGGATTTGGACATTTGGATTGGATTTTATATGACTTATATAAGAATGATTTAAAAAGGGGCAAAATAACAGAAGATTCTGCTAAGAATATGATTAAAGAGTTCTTTATGGTACTTCATGAAAATTGCTGGTTTAAAAAGTACTATGCTTTTAGGAGATACTGGCCAGATTATTGTACTAGGAGGGCTGGAAGAACATGGTGAGTATAAGTGTAATGAATTGACATATCTATTTATTTCGGCATCTAAAGAATTAAAGCTTCCTGAACCTAAGGTTTTGTTAAGATGCAGTAAAAAATGCCTGATGATTTGCTGGAATTGGCAATTGATTGTTTAACTACAGGAATTGGCGCTCCTTTTTTATCTAATGATGATGTCGTGATACCAGCATTGATCGAGTTTGGTTACCATAAAGAGGATGCATACAAATATGTAACATCTGCATGTTGGGGAGCCTCTTATTTCGAATGACAGTTGTGATCAAAATAATATTCAATCAATTAATTTTGCATATCCTTTTATAGAAATGTTGAATGATACAAAATTTGAAGAATGCAAATCGGTTGAAGAAATATTAAAAGCTTATAAAAAAGCTTTTTAGCGGAATATGTAAAAAATATATTGAACAATTTATCTAAGATTGAATTTGAAGAAGATCCTTTATTTTCAATCTTATCTAATTCTTCTAGAAAGCGTGAAAAAGATATTGTTCGAGGAGGGGCTGTATATAATAATCTAGGATTAACGTCTGTTGGTATGGGAACAGTTGTAAATTCGTTGATTAATATTAAGAAGTATGTTTTTGAGCAGAAGAAATATAGTCTAATGGAACTTAATAAATTTAGAAAGAATAATTTTGACAATAATGAGAATATAGTTGTCGAGTTGGGAAGAATTGATGATGGATATGGAACTGATTCAAAAGATTCAATTGAACTAACAACCCAAATTATTGAAATGGTATCCGCTGAATTTGAAAAATATAGAACCAGACTGGGCGGAAAGTTTAAGTTTGGGCTAAGTTCACCAAATTATATTGTGGATGCAAATAATACTTCCGCAACATTTGATGGAAGAAAAAATGGTGATCCATTTCTAGTACATATTTCATCTAAAAAATCCTAAATCCATAACTGAGTTAATTTCATTTGCTATGAAATTAGATTATAAAGGCAATCAATTAAATGGAAATGTAGTTGATTTTATCGTAACTCCAAAACTATTACAAAATAACAAGAAAAAATTTATGACATTATTTAGGACGGCATTTGGACACGGAGTATTTCAATTGCAAATGAATGTTGTAGATAGTAAAACTTTGATAGCTGCTAAACAAAATCCTGACTTATTTCCAAATTTGATTGTTCGGGTATGGGGATTTAGTGCTTATTTTAATGATCTGCCAGAAGAATATAAAAATTTATTAATAGAACGTGCAATGGAAAGCGAGCAAGTAGCATAATTATAGGAATTGATTTATAAATGAGAAAAAAAAAAGTATCAAGAAAAATTATATGTACAATTTGATATATCAAATACTAACACTTATTACACCATTTATTACTACACCCTATTTATCTCGTGTGCTTGGAGCAAATGGAGTAGGAACTTATAGTTATATTGATTCGGTTTGCTCGTATTTTGTTCTTTTTTTGCGACGCTTGGACTTACTACGTTTGGACAAAGAGAAGTCTCTTATGTTCAGGATGATGAAAAAAAAAAGAACAATTATTTTTTGGGAAACAAATATTATTGAACTTGTTGCATCGATGTTATGTATGGTGGCTTATGTTATTTTCTCGTTGAATCAGGCAGATGCAAATTTATATCTTGTATTAGTATTTAATCTGTTGTCTGTTATTGCAAATATTTCATGGTTCTTTCAAGGAATGGAAGAATTTGGAAAGATAGTTTTAAGAAATATTATTTTTAAATTTGCCAATATAGTATTTATTTTTGTATGCGTTCGAAAAAAAGAAGATTTATTCTGGTATATGTTTGGTATGGCATTTTTTGCTTTCATTAATAATGCCAGTTATTGGCTTACAATTCCTAAATATGTTGATAAACCAAAATTAAAGGAATTGCATCCGGCTCGCCACATTAAGACAGTGATTTCGCTGTTCATACCTACGATTGCTATTCAGATTTATACAGTTCTGGACAAAACTATGATTGGTATGATCACAAAAAGACGCATATGAAAATGGTTATTATGAGCAGGCATTAAAGATTTCAAAGCTGGTTCTTACTGTAGTAACGTCTCTTGGAACAGTAATGATTCCTCGGATAGGATATCATTATAGCAAGGGCGATACCGAAATGGTAAAAACATATATGTATCGCGCGTATAGATTTGTCTGGCTTTGTGGTATTCCGTTGACGCTGGGCTTAATTGCAGTTTCAAGTAATTTTGTGCCATGGTTTTTTGGAAGCGGATATGAAAAAGTGGTTTCACTGTTAGAGTTCTTTCAATGTTGATTTTGGCTATCGGCATAAATAATGTTACAGGAATGCAGTATTTGATTCCTACAGAAAGACAAACCCTTTTTACAATAACAGTAATAATAGGGGCAGTTGCTAATTTTGTCTTGAATTTTGTCTTGATTCGTTTCCTGCAATCTTTGGGAGCTGCGATTGCTTCAGTAGTAGCTGAAACAACAATTGCAGTTATACAGATTTACATTGTGCGGAGAGAATTGTCTCCATATCAGATAATAAAAAGTGGAATTCATTATTATATCGCTGGCGGAATCATGTTTGTCATTCTTATGAATATAAAAAACGTATTCACACCTTCGATTTTACATACGTTGGCATTAGTGATTATTGGTGCTGTAATATATGGTGTTGCTTTTAGTGTTAATGCGTGATGAGTTTTTGTTGGTAAATGCAAATAATATCATAAAAAGATCTTAAAAAGATGCTAAGAAGAGGAAACTGATGTTAATAACAAATATACAAAGATTTTCACTTCACGATGGACCGGGAATAAGAACCACGGTTTTTTTTTGAAAGGATGTTCCATTAGGTGTCCCTGGTGTTCTAATCCTGAGAATCTTAATGGATATCCTGAAAAGTATAATAAAAACGGCATAGAGGGAATTTATGGAAAAGAGTATTCCTGCGATGAAGTATATGATGAGATTATGAAAGATGAAGTCTTTTACGAAGACGATGGTGGAGTCACGTTTTCGGGAGGAGAAGCGTTGCTGCAGGCAGATAATCTTATACCATTGATCAAAAGAATCAGAAAAAAGGGAATTACAGTTGCTGTAGAAACATGTCTTTTTGTTCCTCAAAAGAATGTAGAGTGTATGATGCCGTATGTAGATTTCTTTTTATGTGGATATGAAAATTCTGCAGGAAAATCAATGTCTGGGCATTCTTGGAGGAGACATACATCTTTATAAAGATAATTTGAAATTGCTTACAGAGCAGAAACAGATTATCATTAGAATCCCAGTTATAGGTGGTTATACTGACGGTAAAAAATAATCGTGAAGCAATAATTAAAGAAATAAAAAAATATGAAAATAGAATTTTGAAAATTGAAATGATAAAAGGCCATAATCTTGGAAAATCAAAATATGAGTCACTTAATATGGAAATACCACAGTGCAATGATGTTAGTGATGATTTTATGGAACAATATAGAAAAGAAATTGAAAATGTGGTGAATATTCCGGTATTGATATGTAGGATTTAAAACATAAATAAAATTACAAAAATTGTTTGTTTATCTTAGAATGTTTTTGGCAAGTACTTTGATCTGTATAGTGAAGAAATGAAATATTTTTTTTGAATGGCTGACTATAGACAGGAAAAGAAGGAAAGTGTATTCTGGTCTAAAATTTGAACCGAAAAATATAGAGATTGCATCTTTGTCGGCGTTCCCGGCACGTATAGCGTTCTGCAAGGTACCGCTTGGGGAAGAGATTGAATTTTTTCGGGAAACAACGGTCTGATGACAGATGAAGAAAAGCAACGGATAAAGAAAGATTTCCGTTGCCAAATGACGTTTGGCTGATTTTTTGTTAACTTGAAAAAGTAGATTCCAGTGCAAGAGGCTGTAGAAATTGAAATATAATTGTTTTTTGATAATCAATCCGTTATACTATAGGCATAGTATAGCGGATTCTTATTTGAATCTGAAGAGTTATTGTGAGGTAGGAATATGAAGCTTAATTCGATAACATTGCAAAATTTCAAGGGGATAGACAATCTGAAAATAAAGCTTGATGGGAAGACAACAGTTATCTTTGGTGTGAATGGTGTTGGCAAGTCAACAATACTTCAGGCTATAGATTTATTATATGCAGATATCATTGCAAAATTGATGGGAACTGTTAGAGCAAGACCGCGAAATTTCATGAGGATTATATTAGTTATGGAAAGTCTGTGGCCAGTATAAATGCAGATTTTGGCTTCGGGGATGGAGAAAGCATATGTTATGAACGGGCAATTGACAGAGCTAAAGGTGAAAAAAAGAAATACGAATGCTCTTAAAAAGTTGACCGACAAGTTTCAAGTATTATATATACAAAAAGGATATGATGATGGAAATGGCAATTGGATAGAGGAACCAGACAACAAAAAAATATGCCAATTTTTGTTAATTATGGGGTTAATAGAATTGTGCTTGATGTGCCGGTTAGGGCTCCTAAGGAGCAGTTCTTAAAACTTGATGCATTTGATAAGGCAATAGAGAGTACGATAGACTTTAGAAATTTATTTAAATGGTTCAGAAACCAGGAGGATATAGAGAATCAGATAAAAGTTAGAGAAAATCCAGGATACGAAGATAGTAGTCTTGCGGCAGTTAAAAAGGCAATGCTAGCGATGCTGGATGGATTTGAGGATATCCGGATAGAGAGAAGACCTTTGGCAATGAAAGTCAAAAAACGGCAAGTCTTTAAAAAATTGATCAGCTATCGGATGGAGAAAAGTGCACGATAGCTTTGTTTGGAGATTTAGCAAGAAGAATGGCATTGGCAAATCCGGAGAAAGAGAATCCATTAGAAGGCTCTGGTGTTGTACTCATCGATGAATTGGATTTGCATATGCATACATCGTGGCAGAGAAAGGTATTGAATGTTTTAAGAGACACATTTCCAAACGTTCAGTTTATTATTACAACGCATTCTCCACAGATTTTGGGAGAAATGGATGATTCTGTCAATTTATTATATTTGTATAATGAGGATAATAAAATTTTATTTAAGACCTATGAATCCTTTGTGGGATGGGATGCAAACGTTATTTTAGAGGAAGTAATGAATACATCTTCGGTTAATCAGGATATTAAGAAAATGATTGATGAGATGTATAAATATATTGACGATAAGAAATATAATGAAGCAGAGAAACTTGCAGATATACTGGATAAGAAAACAAATGGTTATGCTGATGGTATTTCTAAGGCAAGAATACTTATTTCAAGGGGACGAAGACGTGAAGCAAATTAATAAAAATGGTGCTCCTCAATGGTTTGAACAGTGGAAAACCGACTTTGTAGAAGCCAATAGCAGACAACCTCATTATAAAGTTGATTTCGCGGTCAATGATAGTGATGGAATTGAAAGAAGAAGAAAACTGCGTGAAGCTTTGATTAAAGAGCAGGGGAAAATATGCTGTTATTGTATGAGGAGAATTTCTAACAATTCAGCTCACATTGAACATTTTTATCCTCAGGAATCCTATCAAGATAGGGATTTATTATATGAAAATATGTTTGCATCATGTAATGGAGAAGCAACACCTATATTGGAAGATGAGCATTGTGGCCATAGAAAGAATAATTGGTTTAGAGACGATATGTTATCGCCAACGGATATTGAAGTAGAGAAGGTTTTTAAATATTCGGCAAACGGTAAAATCAGTGCTGTTAGAAATCGGACATCTTCTAATGTTGCCCAGGATATGATACATAATTTGGGGCTTGACAGTTTCCATCTCGAAAGAGACCGTAAGCAGGCAATACAGGCATCAGAAGTTTTTGATGAAGAGGACTATACGGATGATGAAATCAGAAGCTTTATAGAGTACTATTCAAATAAGAATAATGATGAATATGAGCCTTTATTGCAAAGCAATTGTTGATTGCTTGGAGGAGATGCTTTGATAATATGCTTTCTAAGCAGTTACAGGATTTCATAAAAGAGTCGGATTTGTTAAGAATAATAAATAGAAAACAATTAAAAAAGAGGTTTATACAATGAAAAAAATTTTATGTTTGCTTATTGCATTTACTATGATTCTCGGTGCTGGAATGCCGGAAATGGTGTATGCCGGATAAAGTAAAAGGATAAGTAGGAGAATTTAGAATTTGAAAACATTTTTAAAGTATACATTTCCAATATTAACAATTATCATACTTGTTCTGGCAGTCTGGCTCTCCCACCAGCCGGGAGACATCAGTGGCCGGGAAAGCGCACATTTGGCACAGCTGCTAGGTGTGACTGATGTATTCCTTCGGTCGGCATGTCACTATATGTTTTTTTTCCTGGTTACATTCTGTTGTGGTGTGAGCCTTGTGCTCTGGGAGAAACCGTTATGGTGGCTGTTGTTGATGTTCCCGTTGTGCTGGCTGGACGAGGCTTCAAAACCTATGATCATCGGTCGGCATTTCTCATGGGTTGATGTTGGAAAGAATGCGGCGGGGAGCAGGTGCCGGAATGTTACTTACAATTGTTGTGTGGGTGATACAACGCAAGAGATTGTGAGTAGTATACAAAATGATGAGGAACGATATCCGTTTACACGAAAATATGTATTATACCAGGAGATGATTTTATGCATATCAGTATGCTTTTGATGGAACAGATTGCAGAGCTTTTTATTATGATATTTATGGGGTTTGCGATTGTCAAAGCCGGAATAGTAAAGGATGAGGAAAGCAAGGTTCTGTCAAAAATAGTTTTATATCTGGTGATACCTTGTGTGATTGTTAACGCGTTTCAGGTTGATTATACGGCACAGACGGTCAAAGGATTAATGATTGCATTTGTGGCGTCGGTAATTTTACAGATTATTCTTTTGATTATCGTTGCGGTCATGGGAAAAGTATTATCGTTGAATGAGGTTGAAGTCGCCTCTGTTTACTATTCTAATTCAGGTAATCTGATTGTACCGATTGTGACGTTTATATTAGGAAAAGAATGGGTTCTTTATGGATGTGTTTTCATGAGTGTCCAGCTCGTTTTCCTGTGGACACACTGCAAAAAAAATTATTAGCAGGGAACGTTCTTATGATTGGAAAAAATTGTGCTGAATATCAATATGATATCAATTGCTGTTGGTGTGGTACTTTTTCTTTACACGGATTCGCATGCCGGAGGTTATTGACAACACCATTGGTGCTGTTGGAAATATGATTGGACCGGCGAGTATGATTGTTACCGGTATGCTTTTTGCCGGTATGAATCTGAAACAGATCTTTGTAAATAAAAGAGTATATTTTGTTTCTTTTTTGCGGATGCTCATAGTTCCGCTGATTGCACTTGTTTTGATTAAGGGCAGCCGGTTGGCAAATCTTTCTGCCGATGCGCCAAAGATTATGCTGATTGTCTTTCTGGCAGTTATTACACCATCTGCATCTACGGTTACACAGATGTGCCAGGTGTATGGCAATGATTCACAATATGCCAGTGCCATAAATGTAGTGACCACATTGAGTGCGATTATCACAATGCCGGTTATGGTATTACTTTTTGAAAATTTTGTCATGTAGCATAAGTGATTGGGAATGGGCGGATGTCCCGGAAGATCAAGAGAAAATGAAATTAAAAGCGAAAATATTTAATATTATACAGATAGGTGACAAAAAAGCAATCCAATCAGCCGGATGTTTGACATTTTCATTACGGTGACAATCGTTGCCAATATACTGGTGACTTTTTTGCAGACGTTTGATGAGCTGGCGTTTTTGACAACTGTATTTAAAGGTGTGGAATACGTTACTATATTTATTTTTTGTGTGGAATATATTCTTCGTATATGGACGGCTGAATATTTGTATCCGGACAAAAGCAGGGGGCGTTCGAGACTCCGTTTCCTGGTGTCGTTTGATGGAATTGTGGATTTCCTTACAATCGTTCCGGTATTTTTCCTTTCCGGATTTGTAATATTCCGTATGTTGCGTGTGGCCCGCATTTTTCATTTGTTCCGTCTCAATGCAAAATATGATTCATTTAATGTGATCACAACAGTTTTGTATGAAAAAAGAAACCAGATTATTTCTTCGGTGTTTATTGTTTTGATTCTGATGCTTGCCAGCAGTCTGTGCATGTACAGCGTAGAACATGATGCACAGCCAACCGTATTTCGCAATGCATTCAGTGGAATCTGGTGGAGCATGTCTACACTTCTTACAGTGGGTTATGGAGATATTTATCCAATTACGCCCTTGGCAGAGTGATGGCAATTTGTATTGCCTATCTTGGCGTTGGGGCGGTTGCCATCCCGACTGGTATTATCAGCGCCGGTTTTGTAGAACAGTATCAGCGAAAAAGCAATATTTCCGGTCTGAAAAATGAAGATATCAAAGAAATTGCAGAAGTATTTGTGGATAAGAAATATGCAGGAAAAACGGTACAGGATATGGAAGAGGCAAATCAGCTCACAGTCTTTTTGATACTGCGGGAGGATTTCTCAATCCTTCCGCAGAAAGATACGATCCTGCGTATGAATGATATTATTGTAATCAGGGACGAGAACGAAAACAGCTGAAACACAGGATTTTACGGCTTCCAAAAATGTCTAAAACATTGACCGATTAGTACTAAAGTTATATAATATTACTTTAAAGTGGTTTGTAGACAGAGGTTGGAGTAGATGATGAAAAAGTGGAAAGAACAACGCGTAAATATAATACTTGGCAGTTTCCTTGGAATACTGATATTATTGATGCTTTTGGCAACGATATGCGATCATTCCAAAGTATCCTATGATCATTTGCAGAAAGTAGAACCGGATTCTGTGGAAAAACTGGCAGACGGAGGTTCTGTAGTAGAACTTACGATTGATAAAAGTGTGAAGAAGTGTACGACGGTAGCTTTTTTGTACTCCCCATCAGTATGTGGATGTTTATGTCGATGGACGGGATGTTTATAGTTTAAAAAGAGACTGCAGGAAGATGGGGACACACGACCGGACATGTGTGGAATTTTGTCCTTCTTCCGGTAAATACAACACATCTTACAGTGAAACTTTCGCCTTGTTATCCAGAGACCGCAAATGCGTTATTGACATATTATGTTGGAAACGGACGTGAAATTTGTATGGGGCTCATGCGACAATCACTTCCTACATTTATTATCAGTTTTATTATTCTGATTGTAGGAATTTATATGCTTGGGTACTGGTTGCTGGTATGCAAAAGTGAAGATGTTGATGCTACGTTGCTATATCTTGGCCTTTTTTCCGTAATTCTTGGCTTATGGACGGCAAATGAAACCAATTTTGCAAAACTGCTTCTGGTCAATCAACATGCAACAACGTTTGCAGCATATATTTTGCTGATGGCAATGCCAATTCCGTTTGTTTTGTTTGTGCGCAGTTTTCTGGATTTTGACGATAAAAAATATCTGGCGTGTATTCTGTGGTTTCAGCATGGTGATGTGCGTGATCAGCTGTGTTTTGCATTTTACGGGAATCTGGGAATTACGACAGAGTCTGATTCTGACACATATTGTTATTGTCGGACTATTGATTTATCTGATGAGAGCAATTGTGTTTAAGTTTGTAAAAAGACAGGTAGGTCGGCGACTGAGAACTTGCATTGCGGCATTAATACTTGTAATACTTGCATCAATCGCCGATTTGATTAATTACTATAAAGTTGGTGGAAATACGGGAATCTGGGGAAGAATTTCGTTTTTGATTTTTATTGTGATTCTTGGAGTGGAGTCTGCAAGCAAGACGGCTTCCATGTTAAGGAGAGACCGCAGAGTAAAGGAGCTTGAACAGTTTGCATTAAATGACACTATGACAGGTCTTTATAATCGAAATGCATACAATTATTATGTGAAGAGTGCGCCGGATATTGCGGATACCATGATCGTGACTTTTGATCTGAATAATCTGAAAAAATGTAATGATGAGCATGGACACAGTGCCGGAGATGATTATATTATTCAAACGGCGCAGATTATAGAGAGTATTTTTTGAAAAAGCAAGGCAAATGCTATCGTATTGGAGGCGATGAGTTTTGCTGTGTGATATCGAATGCATCAAAATGTCAGATAGACCGTCTGATTCAGCAAATGCATGGGGAACTGGTAGTTTTGAATAATAAAAAGATTCTTCCGATTCGTGCAGAGATCGCATGCGGGTATGCAATGGCGGAAGAGACTGACGATGGAATCGAAAAGATCCGCGAACGTGCGGATGACATGATGTATCGTGACAAGAGCAGGTTGAAACAAAATAAATAAAATGGGGGCAGAATTATGTGGGCATATGAAAGTGTATTTTATCAGATATATCCTTTAGATTCTGTGGAGCACCATTTGAAAATGATGGAATTTTGGAGCATCGTATCCTGAAAGTGAATGACTGGATTCCTCATATTCAGAAATTAGAGCAAACGCAATTTATTTCTCGCCGGTATTTGAATCTGATACGCATGGCTATAATACAAGAGATTATACAAAGATTGACACAAGATTGGGAACGAATGAGGACTTTAAACTTGTGTGTGATCATCTGCACAAGGCAGGAATCAAAGTTGTACTGGATGGCGTATTTAATCATGTGGGACGTGGATTCTGGGCGTTCCGGGATGTGTTGAAGAACCGTTGGGATTCTCCGTATAAGGACTGGTTCCAGATTAATTTTGACGGAAATTCAAATTATAACGACGGACTCTGGTACGAAGGCTGGGAAGGAAACTTTGATCTTGTTAAACTAAATCTTCGAAACGAAGAAGTCGTGCAGCATATTTTTGCGGCAATCAAAGGCTGGGTAGAAGAGTTCGATATTGACGGACTTCGTCTGGATGTGGCATATTGCCTGGATCATGATTTCCTGCGCAGACTGCGTTCGTTCTGTGACAGTTTAAAGCAGGATTTCTTCCTTGTAGGTGAGACCTTGCACGGAGATTATAATCAGTGGATGAATGACAGCATGCTTCATTCTGTAACCAATTATGAGTGCTACAAGGGACTGCATTCAAGCTTTAACAGCATGAATATGTTTGAGATCGTTCATTCTTTGCTGCGTCAGTTCGGACCGGAAAACTGGACGTTATATAAAGGAAAACATCTGTTATCATTTGTGGATAACCACGATGTTTCGAGAATTGCAAGTGTGCTTACCAACGAAAAGCATTTGCCTTTGATTTATGCGATGGCTTTTGGTATGCCGGGAATTCCTTGTGTATATTATGGAAGTGAATGGGGAACAAAGGCAAAGAAAGAAGAGGGAGATCCTGCACTTCGTGTCAGCTTTGATGCGCCACAGTGGAATGATCTCACAACTTTTATTTCCAGACTGGCTGAGGCAAAAAAACATTCTGATGCATTGAATTACGGTGATTTCCGTTCGGTTCTTCTGACCAACCGTCAGTGTATTTTTGAGCGCAAGACAGACAGTGAACGTGTACTTGTGGCAATCAATGCGGATGGAGAAAACTTCCACGCAGAGTTTGATGCCGGTTGTGGCACCGCTGTGGACCTGATTACAGGTGAGACTCACGATTTCGGTGGAGGAAGTGATCTGCCTCCTTACAGTGCGGCTTACTGGAAAATGGAACGTTAATTGTAATAAAAATTGTGGAAAAGAGGCGGAGGAAAGTTTATTCATGTGGAAGATGATTATCATGGTGAAATCATTTATGGACAAATGCAAAAAGGATAAGATCAATGCGTACGCAGCGCAGTCTGCTTTTTTTTCATACTGTTGTCCCTGATTCCATTTCTCATGGTGTTTTCTTCCCTGCTTCGCTATACACCGATTACAGAAGAGACCCTGATTAAGATATACCATGCGGCGTTGCCGGAGTATCTGTCAGGGTTTCTTGGTTATATTACAAACGAAGTGTACAATCGTTCTGTTGGTATTGTTTCGATTACAGCCGTGGTGGCAATCTGGTCTGCTGCCAAGGGAATCCAGTATATGACAGATGGACTGAATTCGGTCAATGACCTGGAGGAAAACCGCAACTGGTTTACCATGCGTCTTTGGGCAGTGGTATATACGGTGGGATTTCTGGTTGCGTTTGTTTTTGTTCTGGGTGTTCTTGTTTTTGGAAATACCCTGCATAACCTGGCAGTAGGATATATTCCCGTTATAAAAGATTTTGCAGAGGTATTGGCACATTTCCGGGGATTGGTACTTCTTGGTATTTTATTTGTATTTTTTGTGGTGATTTTTACGACGCTTCCAAACAAAAATTGCAATTCCGCAGTAATCGCAGCATTTACAGATATGGTTGCCGGAACCTTCAATGCATATCCGGCAGGTGATGGTAATGCTGTATATGCTAACGGTGCAGCAGCAACCGTTTCCATGTTATTTATTGGTGTTGCAGTTATCCTTGGTATTATCTTAAAGAAAGCACCAAAGATGAACGAAATCGTAAAAGGTATCGTTGCAATTGCATTAATCGTAGTAATGTTTGCAGTAGGTATGAAACTTCCAATCTATACCAATAAGACCATGTGGATCTACATTATCATGATTTACTTATTCTTGGCATCGGTACTTCCAATGTGGCTTTTGATGCAGCCAAGAGATTATATGACAACCTTTATGCTTCTTGGTATGATTATCGGTGCAGTTGTTGGTGTAGTAGTAGCACATCCTGCAATGCAGTTAAATGCATTTAACGGATTCGTTTTAACCGGAGCAGACGGAAGCAAATCTTATCTGTTCCCGACCTTATTTGTAACCATTGCCTGCGGTGCTGTTTCCGGATTCCACAGTCTGGTATCTTCTGAGACATCATCTAAGACCATCCGCAATGAAAAAGATATGCCTATGGTTGGTTATGGTGCAATGGTAGTAGAGTCATTACTTGGAATTATCGTATTGGTCGTTGTTGGTGCAGTAGCTGTAAATGGTACAAAACCAGATGGAACACCATTTGCAATCTTCTCATCCGGTGTTGCCGGTTTCCTTGAAATGTTAGGTGTACCAAATGATGTGGCAACTGTATTTATGACCACACTTACACTTGCACAGGAAATTATAGATGGAAGGAGAATCACAAGGGAAGATGATCTGCAGTTTTTTCTGAACTGTGATCTCAATGAGCTATGTGAGGGTGCGGACCGCATCCGGGAAAAAATTTGTAGGAGACAAAGTAGATTTATGTTCCATTATCAATGGACGAAGCGGCCGGTGTCCGGAAGATTGCAAATATTGTGCACAGTCCGCTCATAATCACACAAACTGTGAAGTATATGATTTTTTTGCCAGAGGAGAAAATCCTTGAAGCATGTAAGATGAATGAGCGGGAAGGTGTGGATCGTTTTTCGATTGTTACGGCAGGAAAAAGCACTGACAGGAGAAGAGTTTGACAAGGCCATCCATGCGTATGAAACAATGAAACGGGAGTGCAAGATCGATCTGTGTGCTTCTATGGGCTTTTTGACGGCGGAGCAGCTGCATCGTCTGCATGAGGCCGGAGTGAACAGCTATCATCACAACATTGAAACCTCACGTAGAAATTTTCCGAACATTTGCACCACGCATACTTATGACATGAAAATCGAGACACTAAAGAAAGTTAAAGCAGAAGGCATGTACGCATGTTCCGGAGGTATCATCGGAATGGGAGAGACCTGGGAGGACCGTCTCGACATGGCGGTAAGCCTTGCAGAGCTGGAGGTGGATTCGATACCGATCAATGCACTGATGCCAATTCCGGGTACCCCGTTGGAACACCTGCCACAATTGACGGAAGATGAAATTTTGCGGACCATAGCCTTTTTCCGTTATATCAATCCGAAGGCAGATATTCGTCTGGCGGCAGGCCGTGCACTGCTTACAAATGATGGGGAGCGCGCATTTGCGGCGGGGAGCATCTGCCTCAATTACCGGAAATATGCTGACAACGGTTGCATGTGCGACGATTCGCAGTGACCGCCAGATGCTTGAAAATATGGGGCGTGATGTAACACCGGATTATTGGAAGGAAGTGTAAACGATGAGTAAAGGGTTATTTATTACAGGAACCGGTACGGATCTTGGAAAAACATATATTGCAGGACTGATCGTAAAGAAACTGGCGGATGCAAAACAAAGCGCAGCCTATTATAAGGCCGCGATGAGTGGAAATGACCGGAGAGCAGATGGAAGTCTGATTCCGGGAGATGCGTTGTTTGTGCAGAAGACCGCGGGCATTTCCCAGCCACTGGAGGAGATGTGTCCATACGTGTATGAGCATGCCTACTCTCCGCATCTGGCGTCAAGAATCGAGGGTCATCCGGTACAGATGGATGTGGTAAAAGCCGGATATTATAAAGTATGCAGTGCATACGATTTTGTCACGATGGAGGGAAGTGGAGGCATTTTATGTCCAATCTGCTTTGACGAGGCAAAGATCCAATTGGAGGATGTAATCAGGGAACTGCATCTTCCGAGTATTCTGATCGCGGATGCAGGGCTTGGCACAATTAACAGTGTGGTACTGACCGTGGAATATATGAAAGCGAAAAATCTGCCGGTGAAAGGTATTATTTATAATCACTATCACGGCAATGATGTGATGGAAGATGACAACATATTTATGTGCGAATATATGACAGGGCTGCCGACGTTGGCAAAAGTAAAAGATGGAGACACAGAACTTGCCATGGATGTGCAGGATCTGATGGCATTGTATGAGGAGGTAAAAGCATGATCTGGTATCCTTATGAACAGATGAAAACAATGAAAGAACCGTATCACATTGTAGATGCGGATGGTGTGTATTTGTATACAAAGGATCAGAAACTGATCGACTCGGTTTCTTCCTGGTGGTGCATGATCCACGGATACAAACATCCGGAACTGACTGCTGCCATCAAGGAACAGGCAGATCATTTCTGCCATGTGATGCTTGGTGGCCTGACACATGAGCCGGTGGAAAAGCTTTCTGCGAAGCTGCAGGAATTTCTGCCGGGCGATCTGGATTATTGCTTTTTCTCAGATTCCGGAAGTGTTGCGGTGGAAGTATCTTTGAAAATGGCTTTACAGTATAACACGAACCAGGGAAGAAAGCGCCCGCTGGTGCTGGCTTTGGAACACGCATATCATGGAGATACATTTAAGGCAATGGAAGTTGGTGATGATGAAGATTATCATTTTGCCTTTGAGGAAAAGACAGGAGTGGTACATATCCCGACAGAGATTCCGGCGCTTGAAGAAGCATTTGCAAAATATCATGATCAGTTGAATTGTTTTATCGTTGAACCGCTTTTGCAGGGAGCAGGCGGTATGCGTATGTATGATATTTCCTTTTTGCAGAGGGCAAGAGAATTGTGTACACAGTATGATGTGCTGCTGATTTTTGATGAGGTGGCAACCGGATTCGGACGAACCGGCAACCGGTTTGTTGCAGACCTTGTGCTTCCGGATATTCTGGTGCTTGGAAAAGCACTCACCGGTGGATATATCGGTCATGCAGTTACGGTGGCAAATCACAAAGTATATAATGCTTTTTACAGCGATAATGACGCATGCGCTTATGCACGGACCGACATTTATGGGAAATGCTCTGGCATGTGCAGTGGCACTCAAAGGAATTGAAATCTTTGAACGTGAAGATTACATGAGTAAAGTAAAACACATTGAGAAGATTTCGCATGAGCAGATGGACGGATTTTCCGATCCACGTATCCGGGAGGTCCGTGTGATGGGCGGATGTACATGTGTGGAGGTTTATGATCCGGCAGATCTGGAAGGTTTTCAGCAGTTTGCTTACGAGAGGGGTGTGTTCAGCCGCCCATTCCTTTCTTATATGTATTCGATGGTTCCATATATTATCGAAGATGAACAACTGATCCGGATCTTTGATGTGATGAAAGCATGGTTTCGACGGGACTAAACGTTTTCTGGAAGTATTTTCCGTTATATAAAATAGTGGCAAAGATGGTTAAAAAAGAGTATAATAAATCAGATAGTGATTATTCAGAACCAATTTGCATATTTGAATGATGAATTTGAATAATTACAGAAAAATCATAACGGGAGATAAGAAATGGGAAAATATTTTGGAACAGATGGATTTCGTGGAGAAGCTAACAAAGTACTGACTGCGGATCATGCATATAAAATTGGACGTTATCTTGGATGGTATTATAATCAGAATCACAAGGGGCGTATTGTAATTGTAAAAGATACAAGAAGAAGCATCTACATGTTTGAGTATGCGTTAGTTGCAGGAATTACCGCTTCGGGTGCGGATGCGTTTCTTCTTCATGTAACGACGACACCGAGCGTTGCCTATGTTGTACGCACCGAGAATTTTGACTGTGGAATTATGGTTTCTGCCAGTCATAATCCATACTATGACAACGGAATCAAGGTCATGGATGGGGAAGGACACAAGATTTCCGCAGAGGTAGAAAATGCCATGGAGAAATATATCGATGGTGAGATGGGTGAACTTCCATTTGCATTGCAGGATAAGATCGGTGTGGCAAAAAGATTATGCAATCGGAAGAAATCGTTATATCGGATATCTTATTTCTCTGGCAACCCGTTCCTACGATGGAATGCGTGTCGGATTGGACTGTTCAAACGGAAGTACGTTCAATATTGCCAAAAATGTTTTTGATGCATTAGGTGCCAAAACTTTTGTTGTCGGCAATGAGCCGGATGGAACAAATATCAATATGGGATGCGGATCTACGCATATTGAAAATTTGCAGAAACTCGTAAAAGAGAAGAATCTGGACTGTGGATTTGCATTTGACGGAGATGCGGACCGTTGTATCGCTGTGGATGAGAATGGAATGGAAGTGCATGGAGATTATATTCTCTATGTTTGTGGTAAATATCTCAAAGAATGCGGAAAGTTACAGAACAATACGGTTGTTGCAACGGTAATGTCCAATATGGGATTATTCAAGGCAATGAAACGTGAAAACATTGATATCTGTGTTACAACAGTTGGTGACAAGTATGTAAACGAGGCGATGGTAGCCAATGGATATGTGCTTGGAGGAGAGCAGTCCGGACATATTATTTTCAGCAAACATGCAACAACCGGAGATGGAATCCTTACCGCATTGATGCTGATGGAAGTTATTCTTGAGAAAAAGCAGAGTCTCGGAACACTTTGCAAGGGAATGCAGATGTTCCCACAGCTTCTGAAAAATGTCCGTGTAGAAGACAAAGCCGCAGCAGTTAATCATCCACGTGTGCAGGAAGAGGTTAAGGCAATTACAGAAGCATTAGGTGATGATGGAAGAATTCTTCTCAGAGAAAGTGGAACTGAGCCGGTGGTACGTGTCATGGTAGAGGCAAAGACGGACGAACTCTGTGAGAAGTATGTCAATCAGATGATTCATGTTATGAAGCAGGAAAATCTGATTATTGCATAGCGAAAACGACTTTGTGCTATGTGAATGATTAATTGTACAAAATATATATAAAATTCATACAATTTCAACTATTATGACGAGAAAAAATATATGCTATAATAGCTTCACGACGTGCAGCAGAAACAGCGATCGCAAGATCCTGTTTCTGCTTTTTTTATTCATTTTTACACAAGAAAAGGAGAATTATTATGCCAAAAAACAAGTTTCAGGAAGTTATTTTTACGATTATCATGGTGTTCTTTATGGTTTATGCCATGATCTGTTACAACATTGCCTTGAACAAAGGCGGAATGACAAATGAAGTATTTTTACTTGCATTTCATGAACTGGTTATTATGGGACCGATTGCTTTTATCCTGGATTTCTTTTTATACGGACATCTTGCAAAGAAGATTGCTTTTGGAATCATCAATCCGGCAGAGGCAAAACAATATGAAATCATTCTTGCTATTTCATCGGTTACGGTATGCCTGATGTGTCCGACCATGAGCCTGGCTGCGACAATGTTATTCAGCAATGCGGGAAGTGAATTTGTTGCAGTGTGGTTTCAAAAAGACAGCACTGAATTTCCCAATGGCATTTTTCTGGCAGATATTTTTTGCGGGCCCGGTGGTGAGAAGAATCTTTGGCTTACTGTTTAAAAACGCAAAATAAGTGCAGAAAAGTGCATTTTAGTCATAGAATTAGTACAAAAAGCCTATTGAGAAAAAAAAACTAATGTTCTTTATAATCATATTTGGAGTTTTATTACTAAAATAGAAGGATGAAAGGGAACAAAAAGAAATGGCAAAAAAATTAGTATGCAATGTAGAGAGTCAGGGAATGATGCATCAGGTAACCGTCTCTGGAAACAAAGTGACAGTTGATGGAAATGCACCGATGAAAATCAAGGATCTGCCAAAAGAAAAGAGAAAAATCAGGATCAGCAATCACAATTCCTCTCAGTCAGATGGACAGCTGTATTCTTTACAGATCTTCTTTTACCGGAGACAGTTTAGTGCACAACGGAATTGATTGTAAGACAGGACAGCCGTTTGTGGAAGAAGTAATGCCAAAGTGGATATGGGTATTCTGGGCAATCTATATTGCTGATTTTTTCCCTGTTCTTAGGAGGAGCATTAGGTGGTGAATCAATGCCGCTGCCGCTATCGTGACAGGAAGTATTGCAATGAAAAAGAATACAGGCACCGGAGTAAAAGTAATCCTTTGTATTGTATTCTGTGTAATTGTTACATTAGTTGAAATTCTGGGAGCTTATGCAATTATAGGAACCAGAATGTAGAATTAAAGTCGGAAATCTCAATTGGGATTTTCGATTTTTTTTTAAAAATCGAGGGTTGACAATCTGAAACGAAATTCCTATAATTAGTCTTAATTGAACAACAACCTATCTTCAGGGCAGGGTGCAATTCCCACCGGTGGTAAAGCCCACGAGCCGCAAGGCATGATTCGGTGAAACTCCGAAGCCGACAGTACAGTCTGGATGAAAGAAGATGAAAGTAATATTTGTTTATTTTGTGCTCTGGAATGATGTTATATCACTCCGGATTTTTTATTTTAAAGAACAAATGGGCACAACAAATGATGCGCAGCTTTTATAAGTCTTGAATGGATAGATTCTGTTCGAGGCTTATTTTTTGTTGTCATAAGGAGGGACCCTTTGGGAGGATTCCTTATGACCTACGTAGATGCCTGCGACAAAGTCGCACTGTTATGCATCTGCACATTAAAGGAGGAAGAATGGAAGACATACAATTTATGCAGCTGGCCATCGCACTTGCTAAAAAAGGCAAAGGCCATGTAAACCCGAATCCTCTCGTGGGTGCTGTTCTGGTCAAAGATGGGACGATCATCGGTAAAGGCTATCATGAACAGTACGGACAGCTGCATGCAGAACGAAATGCATTAAAGGACTGTAAGGTCTCACCGGAGGGGGCGGTCCTTTATGTCACGTTAGAACCATGCAATCATCATGGAAAGACACCGCCATGTACGGAGGCGATTATCGAGAATGGGATTGCAAAGGTTGTGATCGGAACATTAGACCCGAATCCGCAGATGGCAGGAAAAAGCGTGAAGATTTTGCAGGAACATGGAATCGAAGTGGTCGTTGGCATGCTGGAAGAAGAATGCAAAGATCTGATCCGTGTGTTCCGCAAGTACATCACGACGGGCCGGCCATATGTATTGATGAAATATGCCATGACCATGGATGGAAAGATTGCAACTTATACAGGAGCATCCAAATGGATTACCGGGGAAAAAGGCGCGTGCCTGTGTGCAGGAGACGCGCAATGAGTTTAGCGGAATCATGGTTGGGGTAAATACCGTATTAAAGGATGATCCGTCGCTGACCTGCAGGATGGAAAATGGAAGAAATCCGATTCGTATTATCTGTGACACACATTTGCGCACACCGCTTCATGCGCAGGTTGTTCAGACGGCAAAAGAGGTTCCGACGTGGATCGCAACTGCTGTCACGGATACGACGAAAAAAAGCACACTATGAAAATTTGGGTTGCAGGATTCTGGAAGTTCCGCAAAAAGACGGACACATTGATCTGCAGGTGCTGATGCGGCTGCTTGGGGAGGAAAAATGTGGATGGAATTTTGCTGGAAGGCGGTGGAACCTTAAACTGGAGCGCACTGAGAGCAGAAATTGTAGATGCGGTGCAAACATATATCGCACCAAAGATTTTTGGAGGTACAGCGCAGTCACCGGTTGAAGGAGCCGGAGTCGCATTGCCGGACGAAGGCATCCGGTTAGAGAATACGCGATGCATTTCCTGTGGAGAAGACTATCGGATAGAAAGTGATGTGGTGTATACATGTTTACAGGAATCATAGAAGAAGTGGGAAAAATCATGCGGATCCAAAGAAACGGGCAGTCTGCACAACTGATTATTTCGGCGCAAAAGATACTCGAAGATATCAAAGAGGGTGACAGTATTGCCGTCAATGGAATCTGTCTGACGGCAACGAGTTATACGGCAAACTCTTTTACTGCGGATGTCATGCATGAGACATTGGACCGTACCGCACTGGGAACGTTAAAGGCTGGAAGTCAGGTGAATCTGGAGCGGGCTATGGCAGCAAACGGAAGATTTGGCGGTCATATCGTAGCGGGGCATATCGATGGAACCGGAACAATCACAGGAATCCGCAAGGACAGTAATGCAGTGTGGTATACCATTGGTACTACAGAAAAAATAACAAAATATATCGTTGAAAAAGGCTCCATTGCAATCGATGGAATCAGCCTTACTGTCGCAAAGGTGGATGCAAAAAGTTTTGCGGTGTCGGTTATTCCACACACGTTGGAAAAGACCGCATTGGCAGGCAAAAAGTTACAGGATACGGTCAATCTTGAAAATGATTGCATCGGAAAATATGTAGAAAAAATTTGTGACAGAAAGTAAAAAAGGAAACTGGAATTACCAGAGAATTTCTTTTTAAAGAATGGCTACTAAAAGGAGGAATTACGATGGATTTTGAAAATGTAAAAAAAGCCATAAAGGCGTTGCAGGAAGGAAAAATCATTCTGGTCACAGACGATGAGGACCGGGAAAATGAGGGAGATCTCATCTGTTCCGCAGAAAGTGCAACAACGGAGAATGTGAATTTTATTGCTACTTATGCGAAAGGATTGATCTGTACACCGATGAGCCGGGAAATTGCACAGAAGCTGATGTTTGATCCGATGGTAGCAAATAATACGGATAATCATGAGACGGCTTTTTACCGTATCGGTTGATTATAAAGATACTACGACCGGCATATCCGCAGAGGAAAGAGGACTGACCGCCCGGATGTGTGTAGCGGAAGATGTCAGACCTGCCGATTTTCGCAGACCGGGACATATGTTTCCGCTGATCGCAAAAGATGGTGGCGTTCTTGAACGGAACGGCCACACGGAGGCAACTGTGGATCTCATGCGGCTGGCAGGTTTAAAACCATGTGGGCTCTGCTGTGAAATTATGCGGGAAGATGGAACCATGATGCGGGCAGAAGAACTGCATGCATTTGCAAAGGAGCATAAACTGCCATACATGACGATCAAGGAGTTACAGGAATATCGGAAAGTTCATGAAAAACTAGTGGAATGCGTATCTGTTGTTAAAATGCCGACAAAATATGGAAATTTCATGGCACATTGTTATATCAACAAATTGACCGGAGAACATCATGTGGCACTTGTCATGGGCGAGATTGCGGATGGAGAGAATGTGCTTTGCCGTGTGCATTCAGAGTGCCTGACCGGAGATGTGTTCGGTTCGTTACGGTGTGACTGTGGACAGCAGTTTGATGCAGCAATGAAAATGATAGCGGCCGAGGGCAGAGGCGTTCTTTTGTATATGCGCCAGGAGGGCCGTGGCATTGGTCTGGTGAACAAGTTAAAGGCCTATCATCTGCAGGATAACGGCATGGATACTTTAGATGCCAATCTGGCACTGGGCTTTGCAGGAGATCTGCGTGAATATTACACCGGTGCACAGATTCTGCGGGATCTCGGAATTCATTCACTGGAACTTCTTACAAACAATCCGGATAAGGTTTACCAGCTTGAAGATTACGGAATGACCATTGCAAAACGTGTGCCGATTGAAATGGAAGCAACAAAATATGACAGATTTTACCTGAAAACAAAACAGGCCCGTATGGGACATATTTTAAATGCGATTGATGCTTAATAGTTTAAATGATAGTGTCAAGTTTTTTATGAAAACCTGACATTCAATAAAGGAGGATAAAAATGAGAACATTAGAAGGAAAACTTGTATCAGAAAACGGGATTAAGGTTGGTATTGTAGCAGCCAGATTCAATGAATTTATTACATCCAAACTGGTAGGTGGTGCATTGGATGGATTAAAAAGAGAGAATGTAAAGGACGAAGATATTGATGTGGCATGGGTGCCGGGAGCTTTTGAAATTCCGCTGATTGCGTCCAAAATGGCAAAAAGCAGAAAATATGATGCAATCATCTGTGTCGGAGCCGTGATCAGAGGCAGCACAAGTCACTACGATTATGTATGCAGTGAAGTGTCAAAAGGCATTGCACAGGTTTCACTTGCCAATGATCTTCCGGTCATGTTCGGAGTCCTTACCACAGATACGATTGAACAGGCCATTGAGCGCGCTGGAACCAAAGCCGGTAATAAAGGATTTGAATGTGCGCAGGGTGCCATTGAGATGGTAAATCTGATCCGTGAAATTGGGTAATGAAATTTTTATTGTGTTGTAGTATAATTAGCAATGTTACTTGAAAAAATAGATAATTGCAACAGAGCAATGATACAACACAATCAGTTACATTTTATGCATGCAAAAGATTCGGACAAGGAAGAAATTTTAGCCTTATATCATTCCCTTGTAGGAACCGAATACTGCGCATGGACCCAGGAGTATCCTGGAGAAAAAGAATTTGCATATGACATGGGAAGAGATGCGCTATTTTGTCTGAAGAATGACAAGGGAGAAATCGTGGGAACTATCACGATTGATCAGGATCCGGAAGTGGAGGCACTGTCCTGCTGGAGCAAAGACCGGCAGCCATCTGCGGAATTATCCAGACTTGGCGTACGGGTGGATTATCAGAATCAGGGAATCGCCAGAATTCTTCTTTCACATGGTATGCAGGAATTGAAAAGGCAACAGAAAAAAGCGTGCATTTTCTTGTGTGCAAAACCAATAAGAAAGCAATCCGTTCGTATCAGAAGCTTGCGTTCCGCGTAGTAGGGGAATGCAGGCTTTTTGACGTGGAATGGTGGTGCTATGAAAAGGAGCTGTAAGCAGATGGATTTTTATGAACGTGCATTGGAATTAAAGGAAGAAACCATTGAAAATCGGCGGTATATGCACCAACATGCCGAGACGGGGCTTTATCTTCCGAAGACAAAGGAATATGTAATAAACAAATTGCAGGAGTACGGACTTGATCCCAAACCGTGTGGGGAAGGTGTGACAGCAACACTTGGACATGGTGGAAAAGTGCTTTTGCTGCGCGCAGATATGGATGCACTTCCGATGCCGGAAGAGAGCGATGAGCCATTTGCCTGCACGACCGGTAATGCGCATGCCTGTGGCCATGATTTTCATGCAGCTATGCTTTTGACCGCAGCAAAGATGTTAAAAAGAAAAGGAAGAAACGCTCGAGGGTACGGTAAAATTCATGTTTCAGCCGGCAGAGGAAACGTTTGAAGGCAGCAAAAATATGATTGCCAATGGCATTCTCGAAAATCCGAAAGTAGATGCAGCGCTCGCTTATCATGTATCGCCGGGACGTATGCCAATCGGTTTGTATATGTACAATGACAAGGATACGATGATGTATTCTGTGGATGGTTTCAAAATTACGATTACAGGAAAAGGATCGCACGGAGCATATCCGCATGTCGGGGTTGATCCAATCAATATCGGTGTGCATATTCATCTTGCTTTGCAGGAGCTTATTGCAAGGGAGAGTGATCCCTCCCATGCATGTGTGCTGACAGTGGGACAGTTTCAGGCCGGAACTGCCGCAAATATTATTCCGGATACAGCCGTTCTTCAGGGAACCATCCGGACCAATAATACAGAGGCACGAAAGCTTCTGGTACAGCGAATGAAAGAAGTGGCACAAAGGACTGCAGCTGTTTACAATGGAAGTGCAGAAATTGAGATGATATCGGAAGTGCCGCCACTGATCTGCAATCCGCAGATGACGGATGAGATCGTATCTTATATGGAAGAAATGCAGATACCGGGACTGACACCTTATCCGGGAGTATCTGCCAGCGCATCGGAAGATTTTGCAGTGATCGCCGAAAAAGTTCCGAGCACATTTATGTACCTTTCAGCGGGATTTATGAATGAGCGGGGAGATTATCCGGCGCATCATCCGAAGGTACGGTTTAATGAGGATGTTTGTCCGATCGGTGCCGCAGCGCTTTGCTTACTGCGCAACAAAGTGGCTTCACAATCATAAAGAAAAATAGCAAAAGATAAGGGGAACAGATGAAAGAAGTATATATTCCATCTATAAATAACAGAAACCAGTTACATGTCGCAATCTGGGAACCGCAACGGGAAACGAAGGCGATTTTGCAGATCTCTCATGGAATGGTCGAGTACATTGTGCGATATGACGATTTTGCAAAGCATCTCAATCAGCAGGGGATACTTGTGATTGGTAATGATCATCTCGGACATGGACAGTCCGTTTTGGATGAGAGCGAGTTTGGCTATTTTGGAAAAGAAAAAGGAAGCGCGGTCGTCGATGATCTCTATGAGGTGACAAAATATGCAAAAAAACAGTATGGAGAAAACATACCATACTTTCTTATGGGACACAGCATGGGTTCCTTCATGGCACGCAGATATCTTATGACATACGGAGAGAAGATTACGGGAGCAATTATTTCCGGAACCGGTTATAAGACTGCACCTGTACTTGCTGTGGCGTTTTTTTTACAGCAGTAACAAAGCTTTTTCACGGGGAACGGTATCGTTCACCATTTATGAAATGGCTGGTTTTTCATACCTATAATCGAAAGATTGCGGATGTAAAAACGAAAAATGACTGGCTCACCAGAGATGCGGCAGTTGTGGCAGCTTATAATGAAAATCCATACTGTAAGTTTTCCTTTCTGTAAATGGCTACGAGACTCTGTTTGGTGCCATCAAGTACATACAGAAACAGAACAACTGGGAAAAGACGCCGAAACAGCTTCCGATTTTGATGATCGCGGGAGAGGAAGATCCGGTAGGAAGTTACGGAAAAGATGTGAAGAAAGTTTACAAGAAATATCAGCAGCTGGGATGCAATCACATTGAGCTTAAGCTGTATCAGGATGACCGGCATGAGCTTGTAAATGAACTGGATCGTGAGGTTGTCTATGCGGATATCAGCCAGTGGATCTTAAGGTGGAGTTCCTACAAAGCTTGAAAGAAATGTATTTGCGGAAACTTTTTATTTTGCATGTTTGTTCATTTTGGACGCATGGAAATTAAGAAAGAGTCTAACAATTCGTTGACAGGTAGTTATATTGCGAAATTCATGGCGTATGCTATATTATCATTGTATAATGCGTTATGTAATACTTCCTATACGAACACGGACGACATTCAGATCTATACGATTTTACGGATGTTGGATTCGGAGTCGGCATAGGATGCAGAGAATCCGTCATGGTAAAATGATACGCATAACACTTGAGATTTCGGAGACAATAGTGATATCAGGAGGTGTGAAACTATGGTCGAACCGGATACAATCAAATTACTCAGAGAGTGTGATGCAGGCATCAGGATGGGCGTGAAATCAATCCGTGATGTTCTTGACGATGTAAAGGATGCCAGAATGAAAGAAATGCTGGAAAAATGCAAAGATCGGCATGAGGTGCTACAGGGTGAAATCAACAAACTGTTGCTGGAATATCATGATGAGGGCAAGGAACCGAATGTGATGGCGCAGGGAATGTCCTGGATCAAGACAAATGTGAAGCTTGCGATGGATGACTCGGATGCAACGATTGCGGAGCTTATGACGGACGGATGTGATATGGGAATCAAGTCGCTCAGCCGATATCTAAATGAGTACGAGGCTGCGGATGATAAGGCAAAAAAGATAGCAAAGAAGCTGATTGATCTTGAAAATGATCTATGTAGTGGATTGAGAGAATATTTATAGCAAAAAGTGTGCGGCAGGGCACACTTTTTTGCTATGCGAAACAACGAGCCAGAGTGCATAGAAGTGCAAAGCGGTCCTGTTCGGCTGACCGGAAGTGTATACCAGATAGGATGCAATTCATCCATACCAAAATGATATGGATCGCATACAAATTATTGATTTAACGAATGGAAGGGGATGTGTTATTCTGTGATTGTCAAAAGATTAACAATAATTACAGGAGGAACTTATGTCAGAGAATACTTGTCTTGAGAAAGCAGCCGCTTTGCCAGGAAATGTTAGATAAAATGAATGCTTACTGGCGTGCTGCTAACTATTTATCCGCAGGTCAGTTATATCTGTTGGACAACCCATTATTAAAAGAGCCTTTAACAATGGATCAGATTAAAAAGAAGATTGTTGGTCACTGGGGAACCGTACCGGGACAGAACTTTGTCTATGTACACTGCAACCGTGTGATCAAGCGTTACGATCTGGATATGATCTTACTTTCCGGTCCGGGACATGGCGGAAACTTTATGATCGCAAATACTTATCTGGAAGGCTCTTACAGCGAGATTTATCCAAACATCAGTCAGGATGAAGAGGGTATGCAGAAGATGTTTAAGCAGTTCTCATTCCCTTGTGGCGTTCCGAGTCACTGTGCACCGGAAACACCGGGTTCTATCAACGAAGGTGGTGAGCTTGGTTATTCTATCGCACATGCATTTGGTGCTGTATTTGATAATCCGGATCTGATCGCAACGGTTATCGTCGGTGACGGCGAGGCTGAGACAGGACCTCTGGCTACCTCTTGGCAGTCTAATAAATTCTTAAATCCAATTACGGACGGTGCAGTTCTTCCTGTACTGAACCTGAATGGATATAAGATCAGTAACCCTACTATTTTCTCACGTATTCCGCATGAAGAGTTAGAGAGCTTTTTCGTTGGATGCGGCTGGGAGCCGATCTTCGTCGAGGGCGATGATCCAATGACCATGCATAAGCTTATGGCTGAGGCAATGGATACTGCAATCGAGAAGATTAAGGCAATCCAGGATCATGCAAGAAAGAACAATGATCCGGAGCGTCCAAAGTGGCCGATGATCGTTCTTCGCACACCAAAAGGATGGACAGGTCCTAAGGTTGTTGACGGACAGCAGATCGAAGGCTCATTCCGTGCGCATCAGGTACCGATCACAATGGAGAACCCGAAGGAGCATCTGCCTCTGTTACAGAAGTGGCTGGAGAGCTACCGTCCGCAGGAACTCTTTGATGAGAACGGCCGTCTGATTCCGGAATTGGCGGAATTAGCACCAAAGGGAGATGCACGTATGGGTGCTAACCCTCATGCAAATGGTGGTCTTTTGATGAAGGATTTAAGACTTCCTGATTTCCGTTCCTACGGCATTGAGGTTGATCATGGTAAGACCAAAGCACAGGATATGATCGAGCTTGGTGGATATATCCGTGATATCTTTACTTTGAATAAAGAGAGCAAGAATTTCCGTATCTTCGGACCGGACGAGAGTATGTCCAACCGTCTGTATAAGGTATTTGAAGCAGAAAACAGAGATTGGAATGCAGAGCTTCTTCCTAGTGACGACTGTCTCGCACGTAGCGGACGTATCATGGACGGTATGTTAAGTGAGCATATGTGTGAAGGCTGGTTAGAGGGATATCTTCTGACAGGACGCCATGGCTTCTTCGCAAGCTACGAGGCATTTATCCGTGTTGTAGATTCCATGGCTGCTCAGCATGCAAAATGGCTGAAGGTTTGCAATCAGTTGACATGGAGACGTCCAATCGCATCCTTGAACTTTATCCTTACATCCAATGTATGGCAGCAGGATCACAACGGATTTACACATCAGGATCCTGGTTTCTTAGATCATATTGCAAACAAGAAAGCAGACGTTGTCCGTATGTATCTCCCACCAGATACAAACTGTCTGTTATCCTGCTTTGATCACTGTATCAAGAGCAAGAATTATGTGAATGCAATTGTTGCATCCAAGCATCCAAGTTATCAGTGGCTGACGATGGATCAGGCAGTAAAGCATTGTACACAGGGTGTAGGCATCTGGGAGTGGGCAAGCAACGACAACGGTGAAGAGCCGGATATCGTTATGGCTTGCTGTGGAGATACCCCCCGACACTTGAGACGATGGCTGCTGTTACGATTCTGCGTGATGAGTTCCCTGAGCTTAAGATCCGTGTTGTAAACGTAGTGGATCTGTTTAAGTTGGAGTCGAACCATAAGCATCCACATGGATTAAGTGATGCAGAGTATAATGCATTATTTACAACGGATAAGCCTGTAATCTTTGCATTCCATGGATATCCGACACTCATCCATGAGCTTACCTATCGTCGTGATAACCAGAATATGTCGGTTCACGGATATCAGGAAGAGGGTACGATTACCACTCCGTTTGATATGAGAGTTCAGAATGAGATCGATCGTTTCAACCTTGTTAAGGATGCAATCATGCACCTTCCAAAGCTTGGAAATCGAGGCGCATATCTCATCCAGAAGATGAATGATAAGCTCGTTGAACACAAGCAGTATATTGCTGAGTACGGTCAGGATCTTGAGGAGATTCGTGACTGGGAGTGGCACACACCGGAGAATAAGTAATTTACTTACTCTAATATAGATTTAATATCATCCCTAATCTAACGAAAGACCGGGGCTGCGCAGGCAGCTCCGGTCTTTGTAGTATCATGTTTTCATTTTATTTCAGACGTATCCGCAATTTGCCTTAAAATGTTATTACCGGTTATACGGACGATCCAGCATAAATTTTCGAAAGGCAGTTGAAGCGATACTATGAGGGTATTCAGGGTCATAGACCATAGAAATCGTTCGGTATGGCATTTCATCCGGAATCTTAATCGGAAAGACTGTTCCGGTATCAATCGCTTCTTCCACAAATTCCGGCGGGGAGAAAGCCGATTCCGAGATTATGTTCAATTGCAGGAAGAATCAGATCCGTAGTGGCAAGCTCGATTGAGGGAGTAAATCGAAGGCCTTTAGAGGAAAAGTACTGATCGACAAAAACTCGTGCAATCGCATCCTGTGTGAGACTGACCCATGGATATTCACACAGTTCGACAAACGACAGCTTTTTATCCCGCAGATCGCGGTACTTTCGACCGCCGATCAGAATATCTGTATAGGAATATACCGCGTGTGATACCAATGGATCTTGCAACGCATCCGGAATGGAGGAGATCATAGCAATATCCACCTGTCCCTGCCGCAGCGCGATCACGGAGTCGCTGGAACTGTTATTTAAGATGCGAAACGTAACATTCGGGTGCAGTTCGCGGAAGGATTCGATTGCCTGTAAGAGACAGCAGTGCAGGGCGGTTTCGGTAGCACTGATGGTGATGCTTCCTTCATCGAGAGAGAGGAGGCTTGTAATTTTTTGTTCGCCTTTGAAAAACTGCGCACATCCAGCAGAAACATATTCATAAAAGGTCTGACCTTCTGTGGTAAGCTCCATTCCGGATTTGCTTCGGATAAAAAGGCGGCATCCTAAATCTTCCTCCAGACGGTGGATCGTTCTGGTAACCGCCGGCTGACTTGTCTGCAGGGCAGATGCGGCTTTGGTCAGATTGCCGTATTTTTGCAACATAATAAAAAATTCGATAGTATTCGTAATTTGTGTTCATTGTGTTTTCTCTCTGAAATAATCATTTGTTCGTTGTTTTAAATATAGCATGAATTTGCAGTAAAATAAAGAAACGATATGATAATGATCAAAGAAGGAGTAGTCCGGAGCACATTTCTATGATATGATAATTAAATACAATGTGAACAGATACTTTAAACAAATAAGACTGAGGTGAAAACATGGCAATTAGTTACAAGAAATTGTAGAATTTGTTTCGGATAAAAAGAGGAACAGTAAGGAGGACTTGCGTATGATGGCGAATGAAAAAATCAAAAATTCCAGTGAGCTAGAGTTTGCTGTATTTTGCATTGAAAATGTAGCGGCAAAGCTGGGGGTGGATGCAGAACGTGTTTATCAGGCATTTACCGAACAGAGTGACATTCTGAACGGATATATTGTCCCAGAATATGAAGTGCTGCATACCCAGAGCCGGGAATATATCGTTGATGACCTCCTTGATCTGATGAAAGAAAGGGGTGTGGAAGTATGATTCTCTATCATGGTTCTTTCTTAGAGATTGTAAAGCCGGATTTAGCTCATTCCCGCCCCAATGTGGATTTCGGGCGTGGCTTTTTATGCCACGCCGCTATATGAACAGGCTGCAAAGTGGTGCGGCAAGTTCAAACGTCGTGGGAAAGACGGTATTATCTCCCGGTATGAATACGATGAAAGCCAAGAAAACGAGCTGAAAACGCTGAAATTCGATTCTTATTCCGAAGAGTGGCTGGATTTTATTTTGAACTGCCGCAGCGGGAAAGATTCGACCGATTACGACCTTGTTGTGGGTGGTGTTGCCAATGATAAGGTGTTCAATACCGTGGAGCTGTTCTTTGACGGGCTGATTGATAAGGCGGAAGCTATCAATCGCCTGCGTTATGAAAAACCGAACCTGCAAATATGTTTCCGCACAGAGAAAGCATTGTCTCTGCTGCATTTTGAAGGAGTGAAATACTATGACAGCAAACCCGATTTTGCTGCAGAAAAAATATAGTCGTGTTATTGCGTGCTTTGCCAAACGGCAGGGACTTTCACTGGATGCGGCATTGGATTTCTTTTTATCATTCCCAGGTTTATCATCTGATCCGTGATGGTGTTTCCGACATGCACTGCATGAGCGATGCGTATCTGGCAGAGGAACTGGAACTGGAATATGCCGAGAAAACTGCCGGATAAGTGTCGGATACGGTTCAGGGTTCAGTTTCTCCATTTTTCGCTGTGGATGGAGAAATATGGATTCTTCTAGAGGTGAGACATAATGACAAAATCTGGTTGATAAACCAGATAAAAGTGATATAAAGAAAAGAAACCGTGTGGAATGACAGTTTTGTTTTCACACGGTTTTTTTAGAAGACACGAGTTAGATATTACTAACATGAGTTCTGACCGCTTACTTGAAAATGAAAAAAGATGTCAGATTTCTATGAGAATACTGATTTTTAGTGCAGGTGTGATTGGAGGGAAATACATGAAAAACGAAGAATACAAAAGATTGTCAATCAGCGAATTTACAAAAGCAGCAGGAAGATATGAAAGTAACCATGCTGGTATTTATGAAATGTGCAAGAAGGATTATCCGGATATTCTGGCGGAGCTAGAGAAGGAGCCGTTTAGAGAATTGCTGGATGCAGGATGCGGACCGGCTCCTATGATTTCTTTATTATCGGAAAAATACCCGGACAGACATTATACAGGCTTGGATCTGACTCCGGCCATGATCGAACAGGCAAAAAAGAAAAGTATTCCAAATGCAACATTTGTTGTGGGAGACTGTGAGAACTTTCCTTTTGAAAACGATTCATTTGACGCAATTATTTGTTCTATGAGTTTCCATCATTATCCGAATCCACAGGCGTTTTTTGACAGTGTGAAGAGATGTCTTCGTCCAAATGGAAGATTGATACTGAGGGATGTGACAAGTGATAATAAAATATTGATATGGCTGATGAATACACTGGAAATGCCTCTGGCAAATATATGTGGGCACGGAGATGTCCGGGTTCCAACAAGAGATGTGGTCATGGAATGCAGCAGAAAAGCAGGACTAAAAGTGGAAAAATTTGAAATCCGTAAAGGTATGAGGATGCATTGCGTTGTGAGAAAAGCCTAAAGGAGACCAACTATGAAATTTTATGAAAGTGGAGATAATCGTAAACCAGTGATATTTTTATTTCCCGGCACCTGCTGTCTGTATAGCAGTTTTGATCATGTACTGGATGGGTTACATTCTTATTTTTACACGGTAACAGTTTCTTATGATGGATTTGATCCAAACGAGAAAACCGAATTTTATTCGATGGAAGATGAATGTGAAAAAATTGAGCAGGAAATCAGGAAAAAACGTATGATAGGAGTATTAAAGCAGCGTATGGGTGTTCTCTTGGTGGGAAGTTTTGTATCTCTTTTGATTCAGCGAAAAAGAATTCATATAGAACATGGCATTATTGGGAGCAGTGATATGGACGAAGCAGGTAATCTTGTGGCAAAAATTCAGGTCATCCATGGTAGTGCCTTTCATGTATAAAATGGTACATACAGGTGCTCTTCCGAAATTTATGCAGAAAAAGCTGAACAAGACAGACGAGGTTAAAAAAGAATTATATAATGGATTTTTGAATATGTTTGGAATCGGTAAAGGAGGAAATCCATGGATTACGAAACAGAGTGTTTATAATCAGTTTTATTCTGATCTGGTTACGAAAGTCCAGCATGGAATTGATGTGC
>VOFC01001545.1_pt1 | contig 49913 bp, 75 predicted proteins | sample 5384161 | NCBI WGS metagenome assembly VOFC01 (sample SAMN12384722, study PRJNA508395) | human gut metagenome | isolation source: healthy gut B | host: Homo sapiens | reverse complement strand
CCTATATTGAACAGATTATAGAGTATGGCTGAAAAAGCAGAAATGGCAGTTATGCTACAATGGGCTTATTGGCAGATGTTCCGCAATGACGTTATCCGGCTGACCAACATCTGTATTTCTTATCTGGATGATTTGGATGCAGCCTACGAACTGGTAGAATTCCTAATCCGTATGTGCGACCAGATGGCCGACGGCGATACCAGTGAAGAACGCTGCTCGTTCCACAATCTGGCCGGTATGATCTGTATTCGCAAAAAAAGAATACATCCAGGCGTTAAAGGAATATAGGGAAGGATTATCACTTGCAGTCCATGCTTACGGAGAAGACGACCTGAAAATAACATCTTACCTGTGTAACATCGCTGATGTATACCACAGTATCGGCGAATCACAAGATCCGGTTGATAAGAACGCATTGGAAAAAGCGAAGCTGATCCTCGAAAAAGTCCTCAAGATGCGCAAATCCATCCTGCCGGACATGCATGATGATATTGCCGTAGCATACGATAATCTCGCCGGTATATACAGGTTGCTTGGTGAAGAAGAACTTGCTAAGGAATATCGTCTGAAAATTCAGGACATATATGTCAGTCTCAAAGGTGAGAATGACATTGATGTAGCCATCGCATATCATAATTATGCACTCGAATGCCGCATGGAACAAGATTTTGACCAAGCCAGAGAGTATGCCGAAAAAGCCCTTACGATATATCAGCACATATTAGGAGATGAAAATACGCATACCCAAGAAGAATATCACTCGCTTGCAGAAATAGAGATGTATAGTGGCAACTATCCCAAAGCGACCGAATATATGAGACATGCGATAGATATTTACCAAAAGATTGGAGACCGTGACATGACGCTGGCCGAGCTACTGAACAGCCAGGCCTCCATATATCTTCGGGCCAACCAACCTGATCTGTCTCTCAACACAGCATTGGAGTGCATCAGTCTACTCGAAACATTAAAACAAACAGACTCAAAACTGGCTGCTACCATGTATGACAATCTTGGTAAAGTCTATCTCGTCCTAAATGATGAAAAGCTTTCGGAACATTATTATCTGAAAGGAGCCGAAACCTGGCATAATATGGATAACCTGGAAACAGAAGCTGCCTCATACTCCTATCTGGCCGCAGCATACAACACTTTCAATCGTTTCGAAGACGCAGCAGTTGCACTCGAAAAATCACTTGCTTTGCTGGAAGAATGCGATAAAAGTCAGGATGAAGCAGCTGCCTATGCGAACAATAATTACGGTGCAATATGTTTCAGACTAGGACACATAGACAAGGCAATCGAACACATTGAAAAAGCCTGGGAGATACGCTCCGCCCTGTTCGGTCCCGACGATCAGATGGCCAGGCAGTACAAGGACACAGTTGACCAACTGAAACAGGCAAATGAAAATACAGAAGATTCGGCCAATGACCAACCCAATGAAAAGCAAATAGCCAATGCAAATGCCGAAATCGAAGAATTTGCAACCTACATCGGTATAGATGATCCGGCATTGACCGACATTTTCCGACAAGGGAGAGACGCCTTTCAGACGGGTTATTTTTGAAAGAGCCGTCGACATGTTCAATCGTGCCCTTCATCATTGCAACCAAAAGGGGGTTGAAAAAATGTCAGTAGCCCGAAGCCTGATTTATCGCTATCTGGCTTATTCAATGGAAATGAAAAAGGAAGAAGACCAAGCAGAAGAATACTATCGTATGGCAGCCGACATCGCTATCCAAAATGATAATGATGCTGTGGCCGAACGGGTATTCAAAGACATGGCCGAATTCAATTGGAATCGAGGTAATTTCGAGCAGGCAGAAATGAGCTACTGGCATGAAATACGATGCTTGCTAAGTTTGTATGGCTTCTACAACAAGAAAACGATAGCATGCCTGAACAACATAGCGCAGGCCATAACCAAACAAGATGCTGTATATTGGCAAGTCATCCTCCGATGCTTCGAATTTGTTTATGTCCTCTCCAGCGATAACGAAGAATACAAGCAATCACACCAAAGTGCAAGCAATGGAATCGGTACGTCGATTGAACATCTAAAACAAGAAGACGAATCGTTTGATGACCAAAACTACCGGATCGATCTCGAAAGTGCAGTAATTGTTCTGATGGATTATACAATCAGCTTAGGCATGTATAATACAACACATCAACTGTACATCTCTTTTCTTGAAGAAATAGCCGCAAACAGTGGAATAACCGTAGACGGATATTATCAGATTAGTTTACGAAGAATAACAATGGACGCCGTTTTGGATAATCCGCACAGGGTAATCACAGCAGGGCTCAACTTGTTACAGAAGGCTGAATCACAACCTCCTTCCGACGAAATAAAGAGCCAAATAGAGATAACGATAGCAAATGCCTACTGCGACACCACGCAATATCATAAAGCCCTACCGCTCTATGAAACTAACCTGACTTACGAACCCAATCTCATCGTACCACTGGCCAAGTGTTACAATGCATTAAGCCACCCGCAAGAGGCTCTTCAGATGCTGGGAAATGCCATAGAGCAAGATCCGTCAATTTCTACATTGCCCGAATTTGACAAAGTTCTCGGTAAGATACTTCTTGACACAGGGCATATCAAAGGAAGCTCTGGACGCCTTCAATCGTTACGAAGCTGACAAAACCGATACAGGAATCTCCCTATGACTATCCACAAAGCTCTCGCTCTATTTGTCCGGTAGCGAAATGGATGCCACACAGTTGGTACATTCTGCTATGAAACTACTGAAAGATGAGAGCAACGACCTTTTATACAGGATATCCATCGGCATTGAATTGATTGATTATATGTTTCAAACAGGCAACATCGAACAGGCAGAAAAATTGATCGACCAACTTCACGGATTGTTGGAGGAATTGCCCGATAGTATGCAAGAGCCCTATAATGCCCGCATTGTCGCAATAAGACAAGCCCAAAACTAAGAAAGAATAATAAACAGGTATAAAAATAATAATGTAATATGAATATTCAGGAAATTTTAAATATGCTTGACGAAGACATAGCACGTGCCGAAGAGCAACAACCAGATAACAAGGAGGAGAATATCGATTTTCTGTTGTCCGAATTGGAAGCATCCGTGAATTGGACGAGGACCGGCTTGCGGAAAAATACCTGGCCATGCACACTATGTATCAATTCCTTACCCGACCAGGTAATCTTATCAAAATACTTGACTGTAAAGATCAGCTTACGCTAGGTGAATGCCTGCCTATGCTCACTTATCTTCCGTGGGTAAAAGACACCGAATTTGAACGGCTCTGTCTGGAAGCATCATTTTGCTCCCTGTATAACCATTTTCAATATGGAAATGAACTGGAAAAAGGTTTTGCAGCCATTGCAACCATAAAATTACTGCTTCATCACTCAGAGCAGCTTTTACCTTGTTTCGAAGAATTCCAACAAATAGCCTACGAAAACGAGCACTTGCATAAACAGATGGACGAAGTGGATTTCCAATATGAACCCCAAATACTACTTTATCAGGTGCAGGCTTCGATGGTACCTTTCGTCCGACGAGTTTACGAAATGTATCCGATGCTGGAAGAAGAAAGAATAAATGAATTCTGCAATAGAATCGAAGCAACGCTTGCTGATTTAGAATTGTCGCAGGAGAGAATGATGTTTAAAACCCGACTGATTTATAATTTCATGATTGAAGCGGATATCAGGTGCTATGAAGGAATAAATGAAGAAGAGGAATGATAGTCATTCGACTACAAATAAATCCCGGCCTTGCGGTTTCATCCTTGAGCCGGGATTTATAAATGAAAGAAGAACCCGATATCCGTTTCCGGCTTCTCTTACCGCCAGTACTTATTATTTATTCAAATATCCATTTTTCGCAGCCTCCCAACCAATCATTGCAGTCTTTCGAATCTCTCCCCAATGGTAATTTCCCAACTCACCGGAAGAACGAATGACACGATGACATGGAATAAGGAAAGCTACGGGATTCTCACCGACAGCCGTTCCAACAGCCCGGCAAGCTCTCGGATTATTAATACCTGCGGCTATATCTCCATAAGTAGTCAATCCGGCGACAGGGATTTTCAGTAAAGTTTCCCAGACCTTTAGTTGAAAGTCAGTACCTTTCAAATGCAGCTTTATTTCTTTGAGTTTACTCCAGTCCTGCGTGAAGATAAATAAGCATTTTGCTGCATCTCATCCACAGCCGGAGTAAACGTTGCATTAGGAAACTTCTTCAACAAGGAATGAAATGCCGCATCGTGATCGTCTGCAAACTCCAGACAACAAATACCTTTATTGGTAGACGCAATAAATAGTTCACCAAAAGGACTTTTGGCAAAACTGTAATTGATAGAAAGATTTTCACCACCGTTTTTATACTCGCCCGGTGTCATGCCTTCTATATTTACAAACAAATCATACAATCTGCCCGTACCGGAAAGTCCCGTTTCCTGTGCCGTATCAAACAAAGACGCATGAGTCTCATCCAAGATTTTCTTAGCATATTCAATACTAGTATATTGCAAGAACTTCTTAGGGCTAATTCCCGCCCACTCCGTAAACATACGTTGGAAATGCGCCGTACTCAACGCCACCTCCCCGGCAATCTCATCCAATCCCGGTTGCCTTTTAAAATTCTCCCTTATATACCCGATTGCCTGTGCAATGCGTGCATAGTCAAGCGTTTTTTGCTCATTCATAACAGAGGTTTGCCATTTAATTCCAAATCCAGTAACCGTTTTTTAGCAGGAAGCCCACCAGCATACCCCACAAGCGTGTGGTTACTGCCGATAACACGATGACACGGAGCAAAAATAGAAATAGCGTTCGCCCCGTTAGCGGCAGCAACAGCACGGACAGCTTTCGGCAAATCGAGTTGTTTTGCCAGCTCACCGTATGACACAGTCGAACCGTATGGAATCTCCAACAACTTATACCATACACTCTTCTGAAACTCCGTACCAACAAAAAGCAAAGGCACTTCAAACCCAGTCCGTTCACCATTGAAATATTCGTCCAACTGCTTAATCGCTTCCTGTATAACCTCGGATGTACTTTCTTCATAACAGGCTTTCAACACTTTCCGTAACCTCCTGTCTACAATATCCCTATGACTTTCAACCGCCCAGTCACAAAGACAAAGCCGATCCTCAACCGAGCCAAGCATCAAATCGCCACAAGGAGAATGATAACGCTGTATCCGAATGACATTGCCAACTATTTCTTTCCTTTTATCTTCCATCTTAACTTATTTTCGGGGATTGATAGCACTGCTTTTGTTTTTCCACACCTGCAAAAATACATTTATTGTACTTACAACTGAAAAAGCAATCAATAATATTTTGACTTTCAAATCCATTTTAGTTTCCAATGCCACAAAATTACCACACATATCTCTGATAAACAACCCGAAAATTGCGATTCTTATAAAATCCTTTATTCATCGGAGTTACAAGTGTGAGGGTAAACTACTCCACCTTTACCAAATGATAAAGCGTCCCTTTACGAGATTTACGACAAGGAATATTCAGTTTCTGAAGTACGCGTCCAAACTGTCCTACCTTATTAATAGCCAGTTTATCCCGTGTTTTCGTCTGTAAATAACTCAAAATCTGCATGGCAGTCAGCCATTCGCCTTCCATTTCCTCTTCTACGGGATTAAGATAGCAGTGGAACAGCTGTTCCAGCGGACTCGCCTGTTCAAACTCACGGTTAGTCTGTTTTAATATGTTTTCATCCTCATCATTCAGCCAATAACGTTCACCTTTATAAATAGCCTCCATCGCTTGAGCATAAAGCTGTTTGTAATTGATGGTAGCATTGATTTTGATAGAGCTATCACCTCAATACAGATGAAAACGACGGCTGCCACTGGGATCGGCAAGCAAATCTTTCTGATTGCTGGTGCCGATAAAGGAGGCATAACGACGCATTTCACGAATAGTATTGCCATGTGGTTTGCGCAGGTTAGCAACAGGCTTTTGCAACAAATGCTTCAGAAACCCCTGCTGGCTGACATTGATCTGATCAAACTCATCAATATTGATCAGAAAAAAACGTCCTAAATAGCGCTCCGCTTCCTGCTTTACTTTTGAAATCAATACTGTCCGTATAGCCGAAACGCAACTCAGGCGGCAGGATAATCCGGCAAAACGTTGACTTACGATACCCTTGCGGACCGACAAGCAAAGGTGACGTACTGTTTCCATGCTGCCGGTCAATTCCTCCAATGCGCCACCATACTAAGGAACCAACGGTAAAACAATTCCTGCCAATGCGGATTATCACAAGGAACCAAACCGGCCAATGCACGAATACGATCCTTTCCATCCCAACGCCCTGCCTCATAAAGATATTCTTCGACAGGATTGTACAAAGGAACACATTCCGAATTCAGAAAACGATCCACATCACGGTCCCACGCACTAATGCCCTCTTTCAATGCATTGATTGCAATGCTGTTGCGCACCCGTTTATCCACCGGCTTAAAGCAAAAGTGAACAGAATCGCGTTGCCGATATTCCAAATCATCCAGCACCGTATTGTAACGGAATTCATAACCGACGTTTCATAAACTCTTCCAATAGAAAAGCCGTCTCCTGCTCTTTGCTGATGCTGCTTTTCTTGCCAAAACCCTTACATTCCTGATAAAGATTATGGAGTATCGAACGAATCACCTGTTCTTCCTCCTCGCGATAATAATGAATCATCGTCTGTCGTATCGCTTCCTCTTCGGGAAGCCCCGCTTTGAAACAATGCTCGGCAAGGCGAACCAATAAAGGCTGCAAGTCGTCCCCACGTTTCCAATCCTCCATTTCCTGAAGTGCCCTGTTCAAGGCCGCTTCATAAATCTTCGTGAATGTTTGTGCCGACTCATATCCCGGTTGCAATCGCAATAACGGATTTTTCTCCTCCTGCTTCCGCTGGCGGAAAGTCTCTTCTCCCAGCATCGTAAGCGGCTGTTCCAAACAAAACGGCACTGCATCCGGATTATAATAAGGAGATTCGTCCAGCGTCATACGGCATCTCTGTGCCAAAACAGGTTCTTTCAAATCAATATCGAAAAGGCAACATCGGCTGATAACATTTCACAGCCAGCCAATAAGCATGAACATGAAACAGTTCCGCCTCCGCCTCTTCAGATGGCAACCCTCCATCGTCCGGCAAGGCAAAACGAACCCATATCTTCACACTACGACCGCTGGAGCCACAAAAAGCGGCAAAAGTCTGTGGCAGAAGTGCCGCTTGCCGTTTCACAAACTCCGCTTCCGAGCCACCGGCCAACCGGCTCACTTCCAACTGTACCAAACCGTTGTACTGCTTCATTTTCCGTTCGCCCTCTTTGGTACGGGTATATTCCACAGCAGAATAAATGTATGGCAATTTATCAATATGTTCGTATCGGGCATACGTACCTTCCAGCAACGGTATAATTTCCCGCAAAGCCGTGATATGCCCCGCTTTGGTTTCCGTTTTCATTTTGTCGAACAATGTGCCTGCCTCACAAACACTGAGAGTTTCTTTTTCCACTCTCGCTATCTTGCCTGATAAAAGTAATATTCATTCTATTTTTATCTATTTTTTCTACAATTACATCTACATATTTAATTCCTGTAAAGGTACGCTTTTATCTTCCGGAAAGCAAGCATTCTATCTGATAAATACCCGTATTTATTTGCATTTGCCTCATTATTTATGTATCTTTGCTTAGTAGTTGTCAAGGGCTCACCCATGTGAACAAACAGGCTATCATTTGTAAACAAAACGTCCACAGACGTAAACAGCTTTGTTCACATGGGTGAGCCCTTGCAAAGCATTAGAGCTTAACAAAAGAAACATTAAGCATTAATGTATTACTACTTAAGAGAATACATAACAAGAAGAGTTCATTTAAAAACAAATATAGAGCTATGGCAATATTATTCGATTGGTATGAAGACCCGAAGCCTTCAGACAAACAGCAGGGAGAAAATGGAAATACCCTGCATCCGCGCATCAAATACAACGGTTCCACAGGGACCGACGTACTGCGCCGACGTATTCAAGAACGTTGTTCACTGACAGAAACAGATGTCTCTGCCGTGCTCGACGCTCTTTCGCACATCATGGGACAAGAATTGGCGGAGGGACGCCAAGTACATCTGGACGGCATCGGCTATTTTCATCCTTGCCTGACCACCACGGAACCTGTGACGATAGGCACCAAACGGAAAGCAACTAAAGTGAAACTGAAAGCTATCCAGTTTCGTGCCGACCAGACATTGAAAAACGAATTCGGCGTTCTTAAAGTGAAAAGCCTCAAAGGTGGACTGGATTTCACCCAACTGACGAACGAGGAAATTGACCTGCAACTGACTAAGTACTTCCGTACTCATCCATTTATGCGGAGACACGACTTCCAATATCTTTGCGGAATGGCAAGAAGTACAGCCATGCGACATATCCGACGTCTGCGCGACGAGGGTAAATTGAAAAAATATGGGTGGAGCGATGCAGCCGATTTATGTGCCTGAAAGTGGATATTATGGTAATAATGAAGAAATTAGTGTAAAAACGGAATAAGATTGGTCAACTCTAATCAGGACGAGTCAGAGTGAGAGTAAAAAAGTTACCCTCACCTACTTCACCTTTACCCTCACACCTGTAACCCCGATGAATAAAGGGATTAAGGCAAAGGGTGAGGGTGTGAGGGTAAAACGTCACCAACATTTATTTGAAAAGAATGACGTGAGCTGAAAGAGAGTGTCATAATGAATAATAAGTTATTTGTCATCTTCTTCATTATTCATATATTTTTCGCTAAAAACTCAATATGTAAAATACAAGTTCTTTTTAGTTTGCAGATACGGCATTTGTATTATAGATTAACAAGCAAACATATCCTGAACTATTCTCTCCGATTCATCTCAACAGCATATCAGATCTGGCTATTTACTTCACCGTCCATTTACTGACTACCCTGCGCAGTTCGGGTGGCGAAACCGGTTTCGTCAGGAAATCATTGCATCCCGCATCGAAAGCCAGTGATTTGTCGTCGGCATAAGCAAATGCTGTAAGCGCAACAATGGGAACCTGCGTTCCGGTTTTCCTCAACAGGGTGGTTGTATCTATTCCGCTTATACCCGGCATTTTCATATCCATAAGGATGAGATCGGGAGTTTCGGCATTAAAAGCTCTATGACCTCACTGCCGTTGTGCGCCCTCACCAGACGATAATCTTTCTTGAGCAGTGCCTCAATCAGTAAGTAATTACTATCTATATCTTCGGCTACCAGAATCAGAGGTTTATAATTTCTCGAAACAGCCTTCTTTAGAGTCGCAAGCATATCGTTCTCTGTTACAAGGGTTGAGGCGGATTGGGTGGCAGACGTAAATGGATGTGTAAACCAGAAACATGAGCCCTTTCCCCACACAGGATTCTACCCGATCTTTCCACCCATCCGTTCCACCAGACTCTGGCATATCGACAATCCGAGACCGGCTCCCTGCACAAAAAGAGTCCAGTTTCACAAAACGATTAAAAAATATCATGACACTGTTCAGCAGGGATACCCTTTACCCGTGTCCGTTACACAGAAACGCACCTGACCGTCATCATTCAATGTATAAGAAAGGGTGATCGATCCTTTGGTGGTGAATTTCAAAGCATTGGTCATGAAATTAGAGAGTACCTGCATGATTCGGTTTTTATCAGCATCAATCACAATCTGCGGTGAACTTTTCATCAAACCGCAGTTCGACCGCAGTGTCACGTTTTTTGTGTGAGAAGGTAGCAATCACTTCCCGGCAAAGTTGAGGTACATCCACCCATCCGGTAGTAAGTTCTATCGTGCCAGCCTCAATCTTGGAAATATCCAGAATGTCGGAAATTAGATTGAGCAGCAGCTCGTTGTTCTCCTGCACCAGCGACATATATGCTTGACGCAGTTCTATCTCATCTGTTTCGGCAAGCAGACTCGAAAAGCCTACGATGGCGTTGAGAGGAGTACGTATTTCGTGACTCATATTGGCAAGGAATGCCGATTTGAGCCTGTCGGATTCTTCGGCTTTCTCTTTCGCCTCAATCAATTCCAGTTCCACTTGCTTGCGGGTAGTGATGTCAGTAGCCAATTCCATGATGGCCCACCGTCCGTCGAGCCAATTAATTGCCATGCTCTGGATGGTATACCAACGTTTGGTGACCGGATTATAATCTTCCCAGAAATGAACACCTGTGAGTTTGCGGTTGGCATCAAGCAATTGCGGTTTCGGGCAATGTGTACATGCTCCACCCAATCCCGCATTCAGCATTTTCCAGCATGTCGCTCTCTCTGGCACGCTTCCGGCTTCTTCCCTGAAAGGTTTGTTTGCAAAAAGCACCTCCAGAGAGTCATAATCGCTAACAAAAATATTAGCATTGATGTTATCCAATACCTTTTGCATGGTTCGCTGCGATTGTTGCAGGGATATTTCAACTTGCCAGCGTTTAGTAGCGGTAGATACAATTTGCGATATTTGGCTCATCAGTTCCACATCTTTTTCATCCCATTGTTTGTTCCAGCAAAAGTTGAACGAAAGAAAGCCGAAATGCACGCCCAACTGCGACAGAGGAAAGACAGCGATGGCTTTCACCCCCTGTACTTCGAGCATTTGAGTTATAAAAGGATCGAGTGAATAGATATCGGACGTACAGATGATATGGTTTTCTTCGAGCATGTCGAACCAGGGTTTTCCCGCTTCAATGGTCATACTCCGCAAGTAATCTATAGCGGGTTCAATACCGTCGTTACACCATTCATTGGTACAGCCATACGTAACCCATCGAGGTGATTTTCCCATGTGGCCAAACGGTCAACACCGGTATAACGGCCAATTTCGGCCAGTGCCATATTCATAGCAGTAGGTATATCCGGTTCCAATTACAAAATTTGCAGTACCTTGATAAACAACGCTTGCCGCCGATTGGTTGCTTCCAGATTTTCCTGAATGGCAATCAGGTCCTTAGATTTCTCTTCGACCATTTGCTCGAGCCGAGTACGGTACTGCTCCAGTTCCATACCGACTCCTTGGGGTTCGGAATCAGTAGTTTTCATTTTAAATCAATAAATAGTGAATAGAATAATAGTTTAGTTGCCGGCGAGATACGCCCATATATTCTGCAAATATATAAATTTATTCTATAAAACCGAAATATTTCCTATTAAAACTCACTTTCCTCCAAAGGGTTAGTATTCGCAGACTTATGACAGCATTCAGGAAGGAACAACCGATAATCATCTTATTTTTGTTCCCGATATGCCTTTGGAGAAAGCCCTGCAAGTCTTTTTAAAAAACTTTCCGAAGAAAGATTGGAGACGGAAAAATTCAGTTCGTCACTGATTTGCCGGAAGACAGAGGAGTATCGCCCTGAATTCGGATGATGAGATTCAGATTAGTTTCAATCCTATGATTGAAAGAATCAGAGTTGTCATAAAGAACAGGCGTCCTAAAGTGGCCGGTTCATGGAAGAACAAATGCCGACCAATACGGTACCTACTGCTCCTATTCCGGTCCAGATAGGATATGCAGTGCCGATGGGCAATGTTTGGGGTAGCTTTTGCCAGAAGGTACATACTCAACGTTACAGATATTACAAATCCTGTTCCCCACAAATAAAAAGTCAGTACCCGTTGCTCCTTTATCTTACCCAGACAAAAGGTGAAGCCGACTTCAAAGAGTCCGGCAATAATCAATAATCCAATTCATATCTTTCTATTTTAAAAATCAGACTACAAAATTAGGCAGACGGTTTGGAGCTTTCACTTTACATTTGATAAGAAATGACCGCACAAGAGTATGAACAATTCCTCTTTCCTAATCTAACTTTTTGTATTTTTGCAGAAAATGGTTCATGTTATATGGATATACACGAGATTATAAATAAGATATACCCGATACCGGAGACTTCGATGGATAAATTGACAAAAACATCTGTCTAAAGTGACGTATCCCAAAGGGCATCATATACTGGAAGCCGGTAAAACTGAAACGAATATCTTTTTATCGAGAAAGGGATTGTCAGAGCTTATATTCCTGTGGATGGGAAAAAGAAGTTACATTCTGGATTGGGAAAGAGGGTTCTGCTATTGTCTCGCTGAAAAGTTATGTGGATAACCAGCAGGGATATGAGTCGATGGAGTTGATGGAGGAGTCGGAGTTGTATTTACTGAAAGCGTAAAGACTTACAGGAATTATTTAAGGAAGACATTCATATTGCCAACTGGGGACGGAAGTTTGCCGAATCGAGTTCATGCAAACGGAGGAAAGACTTATTTCCCTATTATTCACCAATGCATCCGAACGGTATATGAAGCTGATCCAGAACAATCCGGAGTTATTGCAGAGAATGCCGTTGGAATGTCTTGCTTCTTATCTGGGAATAACTCCGGTAAGTTTGAGCCGGATCAGGGCAAAGCTGAAGCGGATGCTCTGAAAAAGCTGATTAAAATGAATCACTTCATCTAAGCAAACTGAAAATGATATATTTGCCATTTGAAAAAGAACAAAGAGAGAAAATCATGAATATAGAGGAGTATAGAGACTATTGCCTGTCTGTTAAAGGAGCAACAGAATGTATGCCGTTTGGTGAGAATATCCTGGTTTTTAAGGTCATGGATAAAATGTTCACTTTTGCTACATTACGACCAAAGAACGGAAATTTCTGGGCGGATATGAAATGTGCTCCTGACAAGGCAGAAGAATTAATAGAACAGTATGGAGACATCTTTTTGGGGACCATTTTCTGATAAGAAACATTGGATAACCGTATATTTAGAGGGAGATGTGCCCGACAAACTTATAAAAAGAGCTGATCAGTCATTCGGTAGAAGAAGTCATTAAGAAGTTGTCCAAGAAAAAACAGGAAGAATATAGAACCATGTTTTAAAATGAAGAAGCAGAATTGCAATTTAGTATTCTAAAAATAAATATCCGGTTCTACTTTCATTGCAGAACGTAGAACCGGATAAAATCCCCCCTTTAGAAACGTATATCCCAAATGCCACAAGCCTTTTCCAGCTCTACTAACGAGACAGCATATCCTTTCATTGTTTGAAGATATTCTTGCTGCACTTCATTATAGGTACGTTGGGCGACTAATACATCCAAAATGTTGGTTTCACCACGTTTGTATTTATATACCATCCCATCCATTACTTTCTGAGCATCTCCAAGCATTCCCGACTTAAATTGAACCACTTTCTTTTTCTCTGCTTCATAATTGAACCATGCCTGCATAATCTCTGCCTGTATTTGTTGCTCTATATCTTTCTCCTGAATTTCGGACTGGGAAATACGAAATTTAGCAGCCTTAACAGTCCCTTTATTGATATTCGAAAAGGCTAAAGGAATAGACACTCCTACCGTAGCGGAACGAGCCGATGGAAAAAAACGATTCCAGTCTTTTTCATAAGAAACGGACAGACCAATATCCGGGCGGCGTTCTGCCCTCGTCAGTTTATATGCACGGGAAGTTATTTCCGTGTTTTTTTGAGCCATAAACAAATCTATACGATTATCCAGACCTACTTTAATCAACTCCGAAAGATAAAACTCTCGGTTGAATTCATCCCAATTACCCAACGGAATATAAAGAGTGTCCGCAGCCATCCCCATCTGTCTATTCAGCACGACCAATGCCGACTGATAGGCAGCTTCCTGACCATAAACCGCATTGAGCAAAGTGCCAGCTTCCAACTTTGATTGCCGGGCATCATTCTCTGTAATCTCTCCCGCTACATAACGTAAACTATCCGATTGGCTCAATTGCAACATATACTGGTAAGAACTTTGCTGTACTTCAAGCAACTCTCTTTGAAGAATTGCCTCCAAAAAAACTGGCAGCTTCAGCCCTCAAATTCTGAAATGACTGTTCCAGAATTAGTTTTTCAAGCTCCATCTGACTACGTGCCAACTTTATACGTGCTCCTCGTTTGTTTCCTAATTCCAGTGAATAGGAAAGCCCTAATGAAAAAAGTCTCATGACCGGCTTCAAACCCCACTTCCGGATCAGGAAACACTTTTTGAGCAATCATCTCCGCATCAGCTATACTTACATTCAACTTCTCTGCCAGATAGTTTAGATTACCTTCCCCACCCGTTTCAGATACTCATCGAGAGAGATACTCTGATAGAGAGTCCTGTCTGGAATTTGCGCCACTGCATGAACAGATATTGCTTCCACAAGCAATAAAAGGAGCAAGATATTAAAGTGTATATTCCTTCTCATCATTCTTCTTTTTATTTAAAACGTTATTCTCAATCAGATAGTAAAAAACCGGAAGCACAAACATAGAAATGAGTGCTGAGAACATCAATCCATACACAATAACCGTTGCCAGAGGACGTTGCACATCACTGCCGATCCCGGTTGCCAGAGAAGCGGGAAACAGTCCGAGTACCGTAGTGACCGAGGTCATCAGGATAGGACGGAACCGTTGACGTGCCCCTTCGATAACAGACTTCCGAAGTTCCATTCCTCCCTTTACGCAAATTGTTTATCTGAGATACCATAATAATTCCGTTTTGAATGGAAAGTCCGAACATGGCAATAAAGCCCACGGCAGACGATATACATTCAATGTCATACCGCGTACATTGAGCGCAAGCATTCCGCCAAAGAGCGCCAACGGCACGATGGACAATACCAAACCAGCTTGCCGGAATTTCCCAAACGTAGCATAAAGCAAAATAAACATACACATCAACGTCAACGGAAGAATGACAGAAAGACGGGTATAGGCCCTGTGTTGGTTTTCGAAAGCCCCTCCCCATTTGACTGCATATTTGCTTTTATCATAGTCCACTTTCGCATCAATCACATTCTGCGCTTCTTTTTTTAAAAAAGAGGCCAGATCGCGTCCACGCAGATTCAACTTAACCGTCAAGTGACGTCTGTTCATTTCACGAGTGATTGTACTTTCTCCGACACTCAATTTCACTTCGGCTACCTGCGAAAGGGGTATTTTAGCTCCGGTAGAAGAGGTCAGCATCAATCCGGCTATCTTTTCGGGTGTATCCGCATTTCTTCTTTATATTTACAGGTAATGTCATATTGACGGTCTCCCTGATAAAGCTGCGCAATAGCTTTCCCTCCGATTGCTACCTCTATCAAATCAGCTACATCAGACACGTTCAGCCCATATCGGGCAATCGCATCCCGATTCATAATGATTTGCAGTTGAGGTAATGGAGGTTCCTGGTCAATATCCAGATCAACGGCCCTTTCACCGTTCCCAGCGCCCGGGTGATTTCTTCCGCAATACGACGTGTTTCCCGAAAATCCTCACCATACACCTTTACAACCAATTCACTATGCGCACCGGCTATTTTATCCATCACCCCGTCTATCATCGGTTGGCTGAATCCTACCCTAAAACCGGGCAGTGTCTTATATTCTTCTTCCAGCTCATGAATCAAATCTTGCTTGGTCTTTCCGTTCGGCCATTCATCATAAGGCTTTATCCCGATAGATACCTCAAAATGCGAAGGAGTGAACGGATCTGTACCATCGTCATTTCTTCCCTGCCTGAACCATGATATAAGTTACTTCGGGATACTTCATCGTACGGGAACGCAAAGTGTATCGGACATCTCTCTCGATTTCTCAACAGAAATTCCGGGTGGCAGATTAACCTGTAACCATATCGAACCTTCATCCAGCTCCGGAAGGAAGTCTTTTCCCTACAACACCACTTAACACAATACCCGCAATCAGAATCAAACATGAAAAGAGTGATGGTCTTTATTGGTTTTTCTATAAGTTTCACTATTGCTACCAGTATATTTTTCCTTCTAATTTTTCCAGCCATTTATTCTTATAGATTTTATGTGGTTTTACGGTAAATAGCATAAGCCAAGTCCCGGAATCAAGAAGAGCGCAACCGAAAAGTGCTCCGATCATTGCATAACTCATCGTAAATGCCATAGGAGTAAACAGTTTACGTTCCACACGTTCGAAAGGCGAATAATGGCAAGTAGGCTGTAATAATGACAATGGTTGAGAAAAAGAATCGGGCGTCCTACCTCTTTGGCGCGTTGCGCCATGCTTTTTTCTTCGAGATATTGTTTGGGATTATCCTCACGTTTCTTAAGGATCGTTTCCAGCATAACAATGGCACCATCTACAATGATTCCAAAATCTATGGCTCCGAGTGACAGAAGATTGGCAGGGATATCCGTAAGATGCATCAGGATAAAAGCGATAAGCAAAGATGCCGGAATGGTGATTGAAACCAGTAATGCTCCACGCCAGTTACCCAAAAACAGAATAAGCACAATAACAACCAATGCCATCCCCATTAATAGGTATGGGAAACAGTATCCAAAGTAGTATCCACCAGTTGGTACGATCCAGAAAAGTATGTATCCTCACTCCTTCCGGCAAAATTCTCATGATTCAACTCATCAACTGCCGCATGAATGCCATCCAGTACTTTAGACGGATTCTCATGTTTCAGAAGGAGTACAATCCCTTCCAGACTCTCCGAGTAGTTGCGGGTACGATCGGTATATCCCAACACTCCTTTCCTTCAAGATTACCGTATTTCAAAGAACCGATATCATTTAGAAAGACAGGAACCCCGGAAGTAGTAGTCACTACAATATGCCCCAAATCGTCCAGATTTCCGATCAATCCTATTCCCCGTACCACATAACCCAAGTCACCACGATTCAACACGCTTCCCCCACATTGGCATTGTTATTCTCAATGGCTTCAATGACCTGGCTGAGAGATAAATTATATTGTTCCAGTTTGGACGGATCTACTTCAACCTGGAACTGAGTAGTGATCCCACCGAAATTGGTTACATCAGCCACTCCTCGAAACTTCCTTGATACGGGGAATAACCACCCAGTTCTGAAGGTCGGTCAATTCGCGTAATGAATGTTGGTCACTTTCTATAATGTAACGGTAAACCTCTCCCACGGGTGATGTCAGCGGATCGAGTCCGGGGGCTGCCCCATAAGGTAGTTCCACTTCATTCAATCTTTCCTGTACCCGTTGACGGCTCCAGTAATCTTCTGTCCCATCCTTAATACAACCGTAATCATAGAGAGTCCGAACGTACTCTTACTACGCATAACGTGCATACCAGGCAGCCCATTAATAGCACGTTCCAAAGGAATAGTTATCTGCTGTTCCACTTCCTCCGGCAGCTAGCCCCGGCAACTTGGGTAACAACCTGCGAAGTGACATCTGCAATATCCGGATATGCTTCTATCGAAAGCTGTTTCCATGAGTAATATCCAAAATACACATCATCACAAACAGGCAAAGCATTACCCATCTTTTCTGTATAATTGAAAGCATCAAATCCTTCTTCATAATCTCCTATTTTAAATAATATCCTCCTTCACTGATGACTTTATCTCCCGGATGCAATCCATCATTTATCACAGCAAATCCATCTTTGGTCGTTCTACCTTCACCGGTCCGTCGAAAACCGATCGGAGCAATCCTGCACAAACACATAACTGTCTTTTCGCCCTGCAATAATGCGCTTTTTCCTGAAATTGAATTTGTTCAATAGGAATACTCAAGAAAATGGACAGTAGTATACATGCCCAATTTCAAATGTTTCTTCGAATTATCACAAACCGAAAGCACTTTGAATAGACCTTGTATCTTCGTCAACCGCCTCCTCTACATGATAGACGTTACCTTTAATCACCATCCCCGGCAATGCAGACACTTCTATATCCAGACTACTGCCTGCATTGATAAATCGAATATCCTTTTTTTTTTACTTGGGCGGCAATCCATACTTCCGACAAATCTGCCACTATTGCAACAGGTTCGGTATCATCTTTCAGGTATTGTCCGGTCACAATATTATTCTCTATAATTTCGCCCGAAATAGGCGAACGCACCACAAGAGGCTGCCCCAGTATCATATATTCTCCGGATGCTCTACCTGATATACTTCCAATGCAGCAGACGCATTTTCGAACTCTTTGTCGGCAATAAGCAAAGCATTTTGTGCTTCTTCCAGCTCTTTCTGTGAACTAACCCCGTTCTTTATCAGGTCTTCTTTGCGCTTTAAATCTTTCTTAGCCAGCTCACGTGACGATAATGCCTGGAAGTATTCTTTTTGTGCCGTAGTAAAATCCGGTGAGCTGATTTCAAACAAAGGGGTTCCCCGGTTCACCTGTTGTCCGATTTGTATATACGATTTTGTAACTCTTCCTGCAAAAGGGGAAGCAATGCAGGCATAACGGGTAGGAATAGGACGTACCACACCGGAAGTAATCACTTCTTTGGAATAAGGTTCAAGTCTGGCCTCAGTCACTTTTATCTTTTCAGATAAAAAACGGTCTGTAATCTGTACTGTGTCACCTTCCATACGATAACCACTCTGTTGTTCTTCCTTTGATTTACTCTTGCATGCGGTAACTAGCAATACACCGCAAATTAAAAGCATTTGCAAATTTTTCTTTTTCATCATCATCCATAAAAATATAGTTAGCATTCTTTTTCGGATGCAAAGGTAAGTGGACGTGTTCCGAAGCCTGTTAGAGATTTGTTAGAACGCTATTAGAATTTTATTAGAGTCTTACAGAAGCCATTTCAAGACGAATTTTCTTTTTTTATGAACCCGTTTTGCAGGAGAACGGCATTTTTTGTCTACATTTGCCGAATCAAAAAACCGAACTTGAGAATATGAAAGTTATCTATCAATTCATTTTATCCGTACCTCATCTGAACTCTCTTAGCTGGGCTTCCGTTTTTTATTTCTTTCCTCCATTACAGGAAAACAACAAAAATCAAAGCAATTTCTCTCAATCATTTGTTTATTATTTAGTCATAATGGTATTTGCCCTCTTTATATACAGACAGGCAATCCCCTTATCATCATCCGTAATCAATAAAGTATTATGAATAATTGGAAAAAGAAATTTATCATTATATGGTCCGGACAGTTATTTTCTATTCTTAGCAGTTCTATTGCCCAGTTTGCCATTGTTCTGTGGATCAGTCTTGAGACCGGTTCGGCAGAGGTGCTTTCATTTGCTACTATCGCCGCACTTTTTACCCCAAGTAGTATTAGGTCCCTTTGCCGGCGTTTTCGTCGATCGGTGGAGTAGGAAATGGACTATGATATTGGCCGACAGTTTCGTTGCACTCTGTTCGGGCATTATTGCGTTATTATTCTATCTGGACGTTATCGAAATCTGGCAGATTTATCTGCTGCTTATGCTCCGTTCTGTCGGAAGCGCTTTCCACGCACCTGCCATGAAATCATCCATACCGCTGCTTGCTCCTGAAAAAGAACTGACGCGTATTGCCAGTATTAATCAGACAATACAGGCCTTATGTAATATCTGCGGTCCTGTGCTAGGTGCCGCATTGATTGTCAGTACGAATATGAGTGTAGTTATGTTGCTCGACGTTGCGGGAGCAGCCATAGCCTGTACAACACTCATGTTTGTATTTATCCCTAATCCGGAAAAACAGAAACTGAAACAACCAATAATGTACTCCGGGATATGAAGGAAGGCTTTTCAGGCAATCTGTAGCAATTGTGGTTTGAAATGGGTGATGGTCACTGAAGTACTCATCACTTTCTTTTATCATGCCTGTTGTTGCTCTGATACCGTTGATGACTCTGAAAAACTTCTCCGAACAGCTTATCAAGTCAGTCTGATAGAACTTCTTTTTTTGGTTCGGGAGCATTAGTCGGTGGTATTTTACTGGGAATATGGAATCCGCGCATCCGAAAGGTCGTTATGATAAACATATCTTATATCATAATAGGAGTTTCTATTTTCGTTTCCGGAATCCTTCCTCCTTCAGCATTCATTATCTATGCTATATTTGCAATAGTACAGGGTATTTCCATGCCGTTTTATTCCGGTCCGTTTACAGCTTTGTTGCAAACACAGATTGAAGTGTCTTTCTTGGGGCGCGTATTCTCTTTGTTCGACAGTATCAGTTTGTTACCCTCCATTTTAGGATTACTGGCAACCGGATTTATTGCAGACGCTATCGGCATAGCCAATGTCTTTGTTATATGCGGTATTGCAATTGTGATAACAGGGACACTTGCATTCTTCATTCCATCAATCATGAATCTGGAGAAAAATAAATGACTAATTTTATTAACTAATCCTTTTTTAGAAGCATTTTTTAGGTTATTTTGCGGAACAAATATCACGAAATTATCAAATTATGGATTGGATTGGCCTTGATTTAACATTCCCTATCACCGACCCTACATGGATATTTCTCCTTGTACTTCTCATTATACTGTTTGCCCCTATTTTATTGAACAAGTTGCGCATCCCTCATATCATCGGTATGATTCTGGCGGGACTGGCTGTGGGTGAACATGGATTCAACATTCTGGCACGCGACAGCAGTTTCGAATTATTCGGAAAAGTGGGACTGTATTATATCATGTTCCTGGCCGGTCTGGAAATGAACATGGGAGATTTCAAAGAGACACGGAACAAGGCGTTAGTGTTGGGATTACTGGCTTTTATCGTCCCCATCGGGATTGGATTCGTTGCCAATGTGTCTTATTTGAAATACGGCGTAATCACTTCCGTACTGCTAGCCAGTATGTATGCCTCCCCACACACTCGTTGCCTATCCCATCGTCACCCGCTTCGGTATATCACGCCATCGTAGTGTAAGTATTGCCGTAGGAGGAACGGCAGTGACGGACACACTCACATTGTTGGTGTTGGCTGTCATAGGCGGTTTGTTCAAAGGAGAGACCGGTGGTTTCTTCTGGTTATGGCTGGTAGTAAAAGTAATCTTTCTAGGAGCACTTATCATTTATTTCTTCCCACGCATCGGTCGCTGGTTCTTCCACCGATACAATGACAACGTGATGCAGTTCATTTTTGTGCTTGCAATGGTATTTTTAGGAGCAGGACTGATGGAACTCGTAGGTATGGAAGGTATTTTGGGAGCTTTCCTCGCTGGATTGGTACTCAACCGGCTCATTCCGCACGTTTCTCCATTGATGGATCATTTAGAGTTTGTCGGTAATGCCCTCTTCATTCCTTATTTCCTTATCGGAGTAGGAATGTTAATCAACTTACGGGTTATTTTCGGACATGGGGATGCTTTAAAAAGTTGCTGCCGTAATGATAACCATGGCACTGACAGGCAAATGGATTGCTTGCTGGCTGACACAAAAGATATACAAGATGTCTGTTCTTGAACGAAATCTGATGTATGGTTTAAGTAACGCACAGGCAGCAGCCACATTTGGCAGCCGTATTGGTCGGATATAACATTATTCTGCCCACCGGCGAGCGCTTGCTGAATGACGATGTACTGAACGGCACAGTCTTGCTTATCCTGGTCACTTGCGTAGTGAGCTCACTGATTACCGAACGGGCAGCCAGAAAGGTGGCAATGGATGACTCACTATCGGAAAATGAATCTTCAAAAGAAACAGAGAAGATTTTAGTATCCATAGCCAACCCGGACACTATCGAAGACATGGTGAATCTGTCTCTAATCATACGTGATTCTAAATTGAAAGATAATCTACTGGCCCTCAATGTAATCAACGACAATAATAATTCCGATAATCTACGACTTCGAAGCAAATATTACCTGGAAAAAGCGGAAACGACAGCAACAGAAGCAAATGTACCACTGAAGAAAGTCACACGGTATGATTTGAATATAGCTTCCGGCATTATACATTCAGTCAAGGAAAATGAGATTACAAGTATTATCACCGGTCTGCATCGTAAGAAAAAATATCACAGATTCATACTGGAATACTTGCCGAACACTTATTGAACGGATTAAACTGTGAAATAATTATCTCTAAATTTCTGATACCGGTCCATACAATCAAACGGATTGTCGTTGCCGTCCCTCCTAAAGCCGAATATGAATCCGGCTTTCCGCATTGGATGGAACACTTCTGTCGCATGGGGAGCACTCTTGGATGCCGCGTACATTTCTTTGCCAATGAAAAGAAAACTACCATCCGCCTACAAGCGTGGATAAAGAAAAGACATAAACAGACGCTTACCGATTTCTCTCTCTTAGGAAGACTGGAATGACCTGCTGGTATTGACAGGACAGGTAAGTTACGACCATTTATTAGTTATTATCAGTGCACGACCGGGAACTCTCTCTTACGACAGTTCTTTTGAGAAACTACCGAGACAGCTTAGTAAATATTTCTCTAACAATAGCTTAATCGTATTATATCCTAACCAATCGGGGGGAACCATTAGATACGTCATTCTTCTCTAAACTATACACTGATGCCGAAACCCGGCATTATGAGAAGGTGGGTAAATGGTTTTACAGGTGGTTTAAGAAAGACTGATATTTCATAGTGCCTCCCTTTGTTAAAATTAAGGCTGCTCATACAAAACAAGACAGACTAATTTTGTATAGTTGTCAATTTTCCATTCTCAAAATACAAGTATTGTCCCATTCCATATACCCATTGTTCATGTATCCCCCCCATGCACCGGTAGTTTTATTAATACCACCCGAAGGATGCCCCATGATTCCAAAACCATAGCCTTAGTCATCCCAATGCACACTTGGCCTTTTAATATCAAGTCCGCCGTAGCTTTTCCGTATTTCTTATATAATTCTTTAGTTCTCTGTTGTCTTTTTTATACTAGCTAACTTCTTTGCCTCTTCTTGTGCTAACTTTTCCTTCATCAATAATTCTTCTTTAGCAAGTCTTTCTCTTTCCATTGTTTCCTCATAAACTTCCGCTTCGACAACATCCAAATTATAGAAATACATCTGAGTCATTCTTTTCTGATTATCAAATATGCTTACTTCGTATGAAAAAAAGAGATGGACTCTCACATAATGGCATTATCAAATCGGCACTATCATTCTTCAGAACAAATGAAGGAACCATATAAGTATCTTCACTGCCTGAATAGGCTATTTCCATACATTTATATTTATTAATCGGATGAATATTTTTTAATGTATATGTCTTTTATTCAAATACAACTGTTTCATTTTATCCATAAATCCTAATACAATGACAGGATAGTGTTGCCTAGTATAACTGAATCCATCATACTCACCACGTTTAGCATACCAATAAAGAGTATCACCTTCTTCAGACTGTAGTGCAAAAATTGTATTTTCTTCAACTTCGGCATCAGACAGCTCTATATCTAAAATTTTAAAAAGTCTTGCCTTCTATCTCATTATAAGGTGTGAAAATGCCATCACGTTTTCCCATAGGACATTTCGTTGCTCTATATATTTCAAATGGAAAAAAATCCTATATCCTTGTTCAAGTATATCGTGAAAAGAAGCACATAAAAGTAACATAATTATCCTTCACCAACTGAGGTTTATATCTCTTGGAGGTTATTTGATTTAATTTATAATCTTTAGGTTTAGGGGTTGGATCTTTTTTCGCCAAATAGTGTCAATGGCAACAACCTGCTCATTAGAAGTTAGAAAATTAGCATAATACTTAGGTAGTGATTCCGAAGAATTTGGATTCCGAGGATAGAACAAAATACTTTGCCCAATAAATTGTTTATAATATGAAGCATCTTTTATAAGGGCGTATATTAGTTAATGAATCATATTCAATTACTACAGCATCCTTTTTATCTTTTTTCGGCATACTAGTATCAATCATTTTCATATTCTGCGCATAAGAAACAGTATAGAGCGTAAATACAATGACAGACAGCAGAACTTTCATTTTCATAATTCTTTGTTTTATTTCTACAAAGCTAATTAAAAAATACAATTCGTCCACAATGATTTCAGATAAAAAGCCCCCTTTTGTTTTCCCGTATTATCTATCTGTTTATATTTGTAGAATTATGTAATTCACAAAAACATTTAAAGAAAGGAAGCACCATGCCAAATTCCGAAGCTATTGGTGCGACTTCGATTCATGAATTGGTTAATTTCTAAATACACCGATATGGCAACTTACACTCATTTCGCAAAACAACCCGATGTCTTAAAACATCTGATACTCTGTGAAGTACTCAAAGAATGAAACTCCGCAAATATATGTAGAGACCAATTCGGCATGTGCCATCTATCCGATGACACAAACCCCGGAGCAGCAATATGGCATCTATCATTTCCTGGAGAAAGCAGATGAGGTACCATCTCTAAAAAGATTCTATATATTATCAACTGGAAAGCGGAGAAATGGCAAAAGGAAATTATTTGGGTTCACCTGCCTTGGCTATGAATGTATTAGGGAAGCAAGCAAAAGGTTTGTATTCTTTGATTTAGAAAAGAGTGCACTGGAGAATGTGGGTACCTATGCCAAACAAATCGAATTAAGTGCCTCTGTAGAGATACATCATGCCGACTCTTCGAGAGGTACCATAGAGCTACTGCCTTCACTTCCCACATCCTCTTTCATCCATATCGATCCTACGAAATAGACAAGAAAGGAGATTCTGGAGTAACCTATCTCGATGTCCTGATACAGGCTACCCTATTAGGAATGAAGTGTTTATTATGGTATGGATTCATGACCGGAGATGATAAAGCATCTTTGGACAACTATATTACATCCAGTCTGGAAAAGGCAGGTATCAAAGATTACACAGGTGTAGAGCTTACCATGAATTCAATAAGGAAAGACAGTGTATTATGTAATCCCGGCATTTTGGGAAGTGGTATTCTGGCGACAAACGTATCACAAGCGTCCAAAGATATTATCCTTGATTACAGTAATCAACTGGTTGATATATACAAAAGATGCTAAATACAAAGATTATGATGGGAGTTTATATATTCAGCATCTTTGATATCAACTTATTAACAATTTTGTTTTAATCCATCTACTATCAATCAGTATCCTCCTCCCAATGCATGATAAAGATTAATAACTCCCTGTATTTCATCAAAACGATTGGAAGCAACAGACAATTCTGCCTGCAAAAGAGTCTGCCGGGCAGTAAGTACTTCCAGGTAGTTTTGCGAACTGTGCCGCATCAACAGTTCGGAACTACGCACTGCGGACTGAAGCGAAGGACCTGCTGTTTGGAGAGTGCCAAACGGCCTTGAGCCTTCTGCCATTGCACCAACGCATCGTTTACTTCCGTTCCTGCATCAAGCAAACTTTGGCGGAAGGTGAGTAACGCCTCTTCCTGTTGTGCTTTCGCTATTTTCAAATTAGCAATATTCTGTCCGCGATTGAAAAGTGGCTAAACCAATGAGCCGACAGCGGAAAGCAGCCACTGTCCGGGATTGGCTATAACACCACCTGCAGAGTTCGTCCATCCTGCAGAGCCACCCAAGGTGATAGAGGGATAGAAAGCAGAACGTGCCTGATTGGTTGCATAAAACAGCCGCAGCCAGTTCTGCTTCCTTCTGACGAATATCAGGACGGCGGTGCAGCAACTGCAACGGCACTCCGGTTGAAAGGGATTCCGGGAAACTCTGGCTATCGAGAGTGGAACGTTTACAGCTGCGGAGTCATACCGAACAGGGCGGAAAGAGAATTCTCCAGCTCACTGATCTGCTGTTCAATAGAAAGTACGGAAGCATCTACCGAGAGTTTGGTTCGCTTCCGTTTGGGCGACAGCCATCTCAGTCGTTTGTCCGGCTTTTTCAGGGCCTTCATTGCACGCAAGTTTTCGTCCCATGTTTCGGCAGTGCGATGGGTAATATCCAACTGTTTATCGAGCATCAGTAATGTATAGTAACTATTGGCAATAGTAGCTACCAACTGCGTCTGTACAGCTTGCCTATAGGCTTCACTCTGTTCGAGGGCGGCTTTGGCTCCCCGTTTTGCATTGGTCAGTTTTCCAAAAATATCCAGTTCCCAGTCAGCCGAAGCTGCCAAATTATAGGTTTTGGAAGTTTTCGAACCATCCACGCTGCTCAATGTTCCCCTTGCGGAGTGAGCGATACAGAGGGCAGATAAGCCAACTTGGAAGAAAGCAGTAATGCTTCTACTTCTTTCACTTTCAAACGGGCAATATTCAAATCGGTATTATTCCCGATACCCGTTTCAATCAGTTGTTGCAGTTGCGGATCGGTAAATAGTTCCTTCCATGAAAGGGAAGCAATGGAAGCGGTATCCCCCGCAACAACCGGCTGCCGGTAAAGACTGTCGGTAACCGTCGTGTCCGGACGTTCATAAGCCCGGTATATATGACATCCGCTCAATCCGACCGACAGGAATAAACATATTATTATCTTTTTCATACACTTCAACAATTAAAGATTCTCCAACTCTGCCGGTTTACGTGCCGGCATCAGTTTTTCCTGAAGATACTGGAACACGATAAACAATACAGGTACGATAAACAACAGGGCAACCGTACCGATCAGCATTCCACCCACAGTTCCTACTCCGATAGATATATTTCCGTTAGCTCCTACTCCCGATGCGAACATCATCGGTAGCATACCGAATATCATCGTAAGCGATGTCATCAGGATTGGACGCAGACGGACTTGCGCAGCCGAAACAGCCGCCTGTGTGATCGTCATTCCCTGACGACGGCGCTCGGAAGCATATTCCGTAAGCAGAATAGCTGTCTTCGACAACAAGCCAATCAGCATAATCACACCCGTCTGCAAATAGATATTATTCTCTAGGCCGAACATCTTGGCAAAAAAAGGAAACTTCCGGCAAGTCCGAATGGTACGGAAAGAATCACTGCAATCGGAATGAACAAGCTTTCGTAGAGCGCACAAAGAATAAGATAGATAAAGACTACACAGATGATAAATACCAGTGTTGTGGTATTCCCTGTAGAGGATTCTTCGCGTGACATACCTCCGAACTCAAAGCCATAACCTGCCGGTAATACCTGTTCCGCAACTTCACGTACCACCTGAATAGCTTGTCCGGAACTGTAACCGTCTGCCGGAGCACCATTGACGGAGATGGCAGAGAACAAATTGAAACGCGTCAGCGACTCTGCACCGTAGACTCGTGTCAAAGTGAGATACTGACTGACAGGGGACATCTCTCCGTCGGAATTGCGGACAAACATATTATTCAATGCTTCAGTATCCAGACGGAATTCCGGTGAAGCCTGTACCATTACACGGTAAAGTTTAGAGAAACGGTTCATATTGGATGCATAGTTACCACCGATATAGCCGGACAAAGTGCTCAACACATCCGAAGGCGACACTCCATTCCGCTTGCAAAGGGCGGCATCCACTTCTACCAGGTATTGAGGGTATTTCGTATCGAACGAAGTCGAGGCACGTCCGATTTCAGGCCGGGCATTCAACGCGTCAATCATCTGACGGGTGTATTTCAGCAAATCTTCTACCGAACCGCCTTTCTGGTCCTGAATATAAATCTCAAAACCACTACTTACTCCATACCCGGGAATCATCGGTTGTGCAAAGGCCATAATCTGTGCAGAAGAAATGTCATCCGTACGCCGATAAATCTCGTTAATAACAGCATTGATACCGTCTTCATTTTCCGTACGTTCATCCCATGGTTTCAGACGGACGATAAACATACCGTTTGATGCTCCCTGACCACTTATCATACCGTTACCCGTCACTTTAGAGAACATTCTGATTTGCGGTATGTCATGGATACGCTTGTCTATTTCATCCATTACAATCTTGGTTTCTTCCAGACTATTTCCGGGTGAAGTACGCACGTCTATAAAGATAGTTCCCATATCCTCCTGAGGTACAAGTCCGGTCTTTGTGGTTTTCATCAGAAGGAACAATCCTGCACAAGCGACTAACAGCAATGCTCCCGCCAGCCATTTACGTTTCAACATGAAAAAATACGCCACTCTTATATTTCAGTACTAACCGATGAAAAGCACTATCAAATGCCATATGGAAACGGGATGAGAAACTCAATTTCTCCCCTTTCGCAGCCTCCATGTGCGGTGTCATTATCAGTGCGCAGAGAGCGGGACTTAAAGTTAACGCGTTAATCAGAGATATCGCTACGGCAACAGCCATGGTCAGTCCGAACTGGGTATAGAACGTTCCGGTAGTTCCTCCCATAAAACATACAGGAATAAATACTGCCATAAAAACAAAGGTAGTTGTAACCAGTGCCGAAGTAATGCCACCCATTGCATCAATAGTTGCCCGATAAGCCGATTTGTATCCTTCATCAAACTTTGCCTGCACCGCTTCCACCACCACAATAGCATCATCCACCACCGTACCGATAACTAATACCAGTGCAAACAACGTCAACATATTCAGACTGAAACCTGCGGCATAGAGAAAAGCAAAAGTACCCACACAGGGAAACGATGATAGAAATGGCCGGAATAAACGTAGACCGCAAACTTTGCAGGAAAACGTAAACCACAAGTACCACTAACAGAATGGCTTCAATCAAGGTTTTTATCACATTCTTAATGGATGCATCCAAAAACTCTTTCGAACTCATCAGGTCTACCAGCTCCATTCCTTTAGGTAATCCTTGAGCAATTTCCGCTGTCACCTTATCTATTTCCTTAATAATCTCATTGGCGTTCGAACCGGAAAGTCTGCGCAATCATACAGTTGGAACCGGGATGCCCGTTCACTTCACCGATGTACGTATAAGAGCTGGCACCCAATTCGATACGTGCTACATCTTTCAGCCGCAGCACCTCACCTCCTGCCTGCGAACGGATGACCAGATTCCCGTAATCTTTCTCTTCTTCATAACGACCACGATATTTCAGTACATACTGAAAAGTATTCTTCGACTCAGCTCCGAGTGTCCCTGTAGGAGCTTCCAGATTCTGTTCGTCAAGATACCGTCGTGATGTCGGACGGAACCAGTCCATATTTGGCCATCTTAGCCGGATCGAGCCAGATACGTAACGAATAGTCCGCTCCCATCACATTCACCTCACCTACCCCGGCAATACGTGAAAGACGGGGCTCGATATTGATCTTCAGATAGTTATTCAGAAAACTTTCGTCGAACGTGTTGTCGGGACTATATAGTGCCAATGCCTTAATGTTACTTGTCTGACGTTTGCGGACAGTGATACCGCTGCGGGTCACTTCGGCCGGCAATAAGCCCTGGGCTGTAGCAATACGATTCTGCACGTTAACTGTCGCCATATCGGGGTCGGTTCCCTGACGGAAGTAAATGGTTATTCTCGCTGAACCGTTATTGGTAGAGGAGAGGTCATGTACATCATATTCTCTACTCCATTGAGCGCTTCTTCCAATGGCACGACTACACTTTTCTGTACTGTCTCCGCATTGGCACCCGGTATAGGTAGCGGAAACGCTGACGGTAGGAGGTGCAATTTCAGGAAACTGTTCAACGGGAAGCTGCGAAAGTCCTATCAATCCGATGATAAGAAAAACGACCGAAATTACTCCTGCGAGAATAGGCCGGTCTATAAATGTTCTGATTTTCATAACGGCATCTTATTCTTTAGTCGGATCACTCTTGATTACTGTTCCCTCACGCACCAGTCCGGCACCCTCGGCTATAATAACATCACCCGGTGCAAGCCCTGTTTCGACGATGTATTCAGTACCGTTATTCAACCGGAACACTTCTACCGGGGTTGATTTCGCTTTGCCGTCGACTACTTTATATACAAATATACGATTCTGCAATTCGTAAGTAGCTGCCTGCGGAATGATGATACCTCCTTTCTTTATGGTAGGAACAACGACTTTACCACTTCCACCGTTACGCAGGAACTGGTCGGGGTTGACAAAAAACAGCCCGCAGCCCAACAGCACCGGTTCCTTCATCCACCGTACCGCTGATAGCATCTACCTTTCCGACATGGGAATAAGTTTTTCCATTGCTCATAGTCAGTTCCACTTCGTCCATGTTTTCTATCGCTTTTTTAAGTGAACCATACTGTTGCACAAAGATCGAGTATTTGATTCTCCGTCATGGAGAAATAGGCATATACTTCGCTATCGTCCGAAACAGTGACTAACGGCTTTCGGTGATACTGCTGTTCACCAACGCCCCTACACGATAAGGAATCATGCTGGCTACCCGTTCACCGGGCTTTTTACTTCAGTATAAGAAAGGTCATTACGCGCATTCACTTCCTGTGCTTTAGCCTGTGCCAATGCTGCTTCTGCCGCCGCTTGTTCATTGCGGGCTGTTTGCAGATCAATTCGGACACAATCTGTTCTTTGTAAAGTTCAGCTTTGCTATCCGCTGTCAATTTAGCAGTGGCAAGCTTGGCTTCCGCGCTTTTTTACATTAGCCACTGCTGTTTCCAACGCTGCTTTATAAGGGAACCTGGTCGATAATGAAAAGTGTCTGCCCTTTATGGACGGCATCTCCTTCATTAATACATATCCGGGTAATTATACCACTTACCTGCGGACGGATTTCAACATTCTGCCGTCCTCGTAGAGTAGCTGTATAATCCGGATTTCAAAATCTGGTCACTTTGTGTTACGGTAAGTGTTTTGTACGTGGCATCTGCCTCTTTCTGTTGCGAACCTCCACAAGCACATAGCAGAGGCAAACAAACCAAGGCAAAAATGATTAGTTGTTTCATTGTAGCTATATTTAAATGATTGTTAATGATTTATAACCCATTATTCTATAAAAAGCGCGACTGACCAAATCTAAGAATTATCAAACAATAAAATAAAAATGTAGTGACGAACAGCAAAAATGTGATGACGAACGGCAAAAGAGAATGATTGGGTTTTCAAAACAATCTTCTATCTTTGCAAAGAAGTGACAAAATATACTTCCGGGAGTTAAACGAGCAATGAGAAGAATATGAAACGTACTAATATACCTGTTTACATCGACTTGCTTTTCTGTCTGGTAATCATGCCGCCCATCATCATGTTAGTGCCGGTAGACAAATGGATTGTACACCACACAGTCTTTATGCTGACCCTGATTGTCTATCTCTACGGTCTGTACTTCATCTACCGTAAAGTGAAACTACCGATGCTTTTCATGCAACGGAAGTTCGGACATATCTTATTGCTCATGTTATCGCTTATCTTTATCACATGGTTGCTAACCCACTTTCCATATCCACCGGAACCCAACCATATAGACCCGATGATGCATAAAGCCCGGCAGCACATGCGGGCGCAAACTGTGTGGTTCTTTTTCCTGGTAGTGACGGGGGTTCAGTCTTTCCATAGGACTGATCTTTGAACTTTTCCGGCAAATTCTTTCCAAACAGGAGATTGAAGCGGAAAAAAGAACAAGGCGGAACTGGCTCTCTACAAGGCGCAAATCAATCCGCACTTCCTTTTCAATACATTGAACGCCCTCTACGGACTGGTACTTACGAAGTCGGACAAAACAGAATCCGCCTTTATCAAGTTTTCCAATATCCTGAAATATATGTATGCCCAAACTACTTCTGATCTGATTTCCATCAGCAATGAAGTAGAATATATACGTCAATATGTTGATTTGCAATCTTTGCGTTTAAACAAGCATACGAAAGTGGTATTTGAAACCGAGATGGATGACGAACAGATACAGATTCCTCCGATGATTCTCATTACTTTTGTCGAGAACAGTTTCAAATACGGTGTTTCGTCCGACACGGACTGCACTATTTTTATTCGTATCATCGTAAAGGAAGGGCAGCTTATCTTCGAAACCGAGAATATGATTATGAAGGAGAACCATCAAAATCCTCATGCCATCGGAATAGACAATTGCCGTAAACGGCTGGAACTTCTTTATCCCAACCGCTTTGTATTGCTTACAAAAGAAGAAAACGGATGCTTCAAAACCTATCTTAACATTCAACTACGATGAAAAAGCTGACTTGTATCGCTATTGACGACGAACCGATTGCATTGCTCATCATCAGCCAGTTCTGCGAACGAAAAGGCGGACTGGAACTGACAGCTTTCAGCGAATCGCTTATCGGACTGCAAGAGATTGGCCGGTGCAAACCGGATCTGGTTTTTCTGGATATTGAAATGAATAGCACCAGCGGATTGGATATTGCCCATGCACTTCCTCCCAAGAGTTGTCTCATCTTTACGACAGCCCATGCACAGTATGCACTAGACGGCTTTGACCTCGATGCCGTGGATTTTCTGCACAAGCCCTTTCGCTTATGAACGATTTGAAAAAGCAGTGGAGAAAGCGATTGTTTTTTATTGAAGCACGCCAGAACAAACTACCGGAAAACATCATAATCAAACAAGAATACAATAATATATCTATTCCTATCTCCGATATTCTTTATATCGAAGCAATGGAGAATTATACGAAAATATTCCGTATAAACGGCAACTATATATTATCGCGCACAAGTCTGAAAAGTATTCAGGAGATGTTACCCGAAAAGGCTTTTCTACGTACACACCGCTCGTATATCATTCCGGTTAATAAGGTGGAACGATTTTCTAAACGGGAAATAAACCTGACCGGATGCCGGATTGTAATCCCCATAGGAAGACAATATGCAGAAAATGTCTATGCTACATTGACGGCCAGGAATATGGTGCTATAAACAAGCCTACAGAAAGCCGGAGCTTTTAAAATCAACTTCCGCCCTTCTGGGTATAAATTAATTTATCTCTTTGGCTTATTGTCCACAAGCCATCTATCAGTCGTACATTTTTTTCGTATCGTCATCTTCCACGTTCCATGCATAACCTCCTGAAGGCAGGCCACGTCTCTCCAATATTTCATTGGGCTGATTATTGGAAAAGAAAAGTTCCAGTTGCGTAGAGTCAGGACTAAAAACAATGAAAGCAGAAGTGTCACTATCATCCACCGCCTCTGTACGAATCCCTTTCTCAAACAAGCGGATACAGTCTTTTTGCACTTCACACCATACATATCCGGCAGAACCGATACAGCCATGTTCATCCCGATCACCTCCCACAATCGGAGATTGCGGATACTGGACTAATTTAGAAGCTTGCATTCCCGGTGTATATTTACCGGCATAGAATACTTCCAGAGTATCATTCAGAAGCAAGCCATCGACTTCATCTTTATTCGCATTTATCGTACTGAACGAAAGGGTATCATTCTTGTCTGTAACAATCGCCACTGTATTCATGGTCGCATCACTTACAATTCCTTTAGAACTACTCACTTTCGACGAGCAACCTGCCATGAGGCACAGAGTACCTACCGCTAATAGCATTGTTTTCATTTTCTTTATAATTTTGCTTTATTTTAAATTAATGCAAAGATAAAGGTTATACACCAATATCCCGTTTCTACAAAATAAATTAATTTCGGGACAGTTTGTTCAGTTGCACTATCTAAAATGCCTATATTGGACAACGATCTATTAGAAATTCAGTCTACCTTTGTGATGTAGATAATCAAAAAGTAAATACAGAATGCCATGAAAGAAACTTTTCAAATTCCAACTCCCGAAACACTGGAAGCCTTGACAGGTAAGGAACTTTATGATCTATGGACTTCACTTCACCAACTTATCGAGCAAAAGTACAATATGGAACAACTATGGAACCATGGAGGAAAAAAATGGACTTACGAATACAAATATCGCAGAGGCGGAAAAACTCTATGTGCCCTATACGCCAAAGAACAAACGATTGGGTTCATGGTTATTTTAGGTAAAGATGAACGCACTAAATTCGAATCCATGCGAGAAATGTTCTCCAATGCGGCTCAAAAGATATATGATGAGACGACGACTTTCCACGATGGGAAGTGGCTTATGTTCGAATTGAAAGACACTTATTTATTTAATGATATGGAGCGACTGCTATCCATCAAACGAAAACCCAACCGATGATTGAATCAGAAATAAATAAGAGGTATTGTCAAAGTTGCGGGATGCCTCTCCGCTTTGATGTAGAGAAATATCTGGGTACTAACTCTGACGGTTCGCGAAGTGACGAATATTGCTATTACTGCCTGAAAGACGGAAAATATATCGTCGACATTCCGATGTCGGAAATGATTAATATCTGGATAAAATACACCGACAAGTACAATGAATATGCAGATACTGCTTATTCGCCGGAGGAACTTAGACGAATACTAAACGAACGGTTACCCAATCTGAAACGGTGGAAACAAAAGTTGAAACCAGTAATATCCATCACCAAAAGATTCAGGATATAGTCGTTTACATCAACAATCATTTATTCGATAGTTTAGATGCAGATATACTTAGTACGATAAGCGGACTTTCCAAATATCACTTCAGAAGAGTGTTTCAAACCGTTGCCGGAGAAAATATTGGAAGCTACATACAACGTTTGCGCCTCGAACATATAGCACATCTGTTAGTATCCACCGACTTTACATTAAATCAGATTTCGGAACAGACAAACTATCAGACCAAATTTAGTCTAGCCAAAGCCTTCAAAAACATTTTGGCGTATCGACCTCTCAATATAGAGAGAAGTACAAGCCAATGTATGACGAACAGCATGCGGTTATCACTCCTGAAATCCGGTCGATTCTGCCGATGAAAGTATTTTGTATCGAGGTGGGTGAAAAGTATAAGAGATGAACTCCGATACAAATTAATATGGAACAGACTGACCAATTACACTAAGCAGCATAATGAAGAAAAGTTGAATTATAAGTTTGTCAGCCTTAGTATGGATGACCCGTCCATAACTCCCATGAATAAATGCCGCTTCTATCTCGGGGTGACAATTGATGCCACTGAAAATGATTCGCAACCGGGAGTGATGGAAGTTCCCGGTGGACGTTATGCTGTATTCAGGCATATCGGAGACTACTCTTTGTTGCATAAGTTCTACCGGACTATTTATGAAGAGTGGTTTCCGGAAAGTAAATATCGCCCTCAAAGTACCTTCAGTTTTGAGATGTATATGAACCGTCCCACCTCTACTCTTAGAACAGAATTAATGACCGACATTTATATTCCGGTCACAAAGAAATAAGAAATTATCAACACTCTAAAACAATGCATTATGGGAAAGGTTTCAGAAATCATGCTATTGAAACAACCGAAGCAATCCGCTTTGGCTGTTGAAGTACACACAGGATATGAACGGAATGTCAGAGGCTATCGGGAAGAACTTCGTAAAATAGACTCTTTATTTAAGGCACAAGGCAGAAATCACTACTGATATTCCTTATGTCGAGTATCCCGACTTTGAGAGCCTGACTGAACACAATATAAAAATGATTATTGGTCTAAAATCATCCAAAGAATTACAGGGTGAAGGGGATATACGATCTATAACGATACCGGAAAGAAAAATAGTTTCCTGTCTACATAGAGGAACTTACAGTGAACTGGCTGTTCTGTACAATGAAATGATGGAATGGATAAAAAAACAACGGTTACAAACCTTCGGGAACATCCATAGAATATTATTACAGCAATCCCAACGTACCCGAAGAAGAACAGGTGACGAGAATAGAAATGCCACTATTATGAATGTTTATTTCATCATGTAGATTCTTCCTAAGCTCCAATTATTATTATTTGATTCAAAACGGAAATAAGCCAAACGGTACAGAAAAAATCAAATGTTATTGCTTGTAAATATTATTACAGCATCGCCAAAGATTCTCCGTCAACATGTTGTTTTTTATTTTTTTCTTTACCTGATATGATTAAGGCTTCGATACCTACTTTTATTTCGTTCCACTACTGTTTCCTTTGCGTTCCACTATAGTGTTCCGAGAAACGAAGACTATAAGTTATTCTTGCGGAACACTATAGTGGAACGAAGTAATAGTAGCAAATGATGTAAATCCGGATAGGCAAGCAATTATTAAAAATGACCGAATGAATTATTTGCAATCAAACAACAACAGATACAGACATCATTTTTGTATCTTTGCCAAGTACAGAATAAACATGAAAAAGAGAAATCCTATATCAAAAGATAGCCGGCACTATCGCCTGGCAAATAAAAACAGGTATATGGAAAGCAGGCGAGAAATTACCTTCTTTACGTACTATCAGCAATGAATATGGTGTAAGTTTAAACACAGCCATTCAGGTATATTATGAATTGGAAAAGGAAGGATTCATCATTTCCCGCCCCAAATCAGGGTACATTGTCAATTATAAGCCACTAAATTTGTCTGCGCCGGCAACAACACAGCCTTCCGCTCAATCTCCAGGAAAGGAAGAGGCCGACTTAATCATGGAAGTATATCATTCCATCGAAGACTCGTCCATCACCCGTTTCTCACTGGGAATACCGGAAGATGTTCTATTGCCTATCGCAAAGCTCAATAAGGAATTAATCAAGGCAATGTATTCACTTCCGGGGAAGCGGCACTAGGTATGAAGACCCTCAAGGAAACATTCGTTTGAGACTATATTGCCCGTTTTGCGTATAGCTGGAATGGAAATCTGACCGAAGATGATATTGTTACTACCACGGGAGTAACCAATTCCATCTCTTTAGCATTATCTGTTATTGCTCGAAAAGGAGACACGATAGCTGTTGAAAGTCCTGTTTATTTCGGGATATTGCAGTTGGCCAACAGCATGGGACTCCGGGTGTTGGAACTGCCGACCAATCCTGTAACAGGCATCGAACCCGATGCTTTAAGAAAAGTATTGCCGCAGATCAATCTATGCCTGCTTATCAGTAATTTCAGTAATCCACTGGGAGTTGTATGCCCGACGAGCATAAGAAAGAGGTAGTGCAGATGTTGGCAGAATATAATATTCCTCTGATTGAAGATGATTTATACGGTGATGTATTCTTCGGACATTCACGCCCTAAGCCATGCAAAGCTTTCGATGAAAAGGGGCTTGTGTTATGGTGTGGTTCTGTATCAAAGACATTAGCTCCCGGTTACCGGGTAGGCTGGATTGCCCCCGGTAAATTTAAGGATGCCGTTATTCGCCAAAAACATATTCATTTAATATCCACCCCTACCCTCAATCAGGAGGCTATTGCCAACTTTATGGAAAACGGCAGATATGAGAATCATTTACGCAGGTTACGCCATGAGCTACATTCCAATAGTCTTCATCTGGCACAATCTATTACCGACTATTTTCCCCGAAGACACTAAAATCATAACTCCGCAGGGAGGTTTCATGCTTTGGGTGGAACTAAACAAAAAGATTGATACCACAGAATTATATTACAAAGCCATGCAACACAAGATCAGCATTGCTCCCGGACGCATGTTTACACTGCACGACCAGTACAGAAACTGTATGCGTTTGAGCTTTCGGTCAGCAATGGAGTCCTTTTATCGAAGAACGCTTGCAGGTTTTGGGAAAACGTTATCAAAGAATCATTCTGATTGGCGGATATACTCCTTTACCACCTCTCCGAGGGTTTTCAAGGCCTTTCTCTATTTTGTCTTCGGGCATATGAGAGTAGTTGATCCTAAGCGTATTTTCCTTGTTTCCGTTCGGATAAAAGGAGAACCTCCCGGAACAAAAGCAATCTTTTTCTCCAGGCTTCTGACTAAAACATCACGTGCCGAAATCCCCACAGGAAGTTCTATCCAGGTAAATAGTCCGCCTTCGGGACGAGTAAACTTTATTGTATCAGGAAAATAACGTTCTATACTTTCAATCGCAACATTCCTGCGCTTTCTGTATACTTCGACTATTTTTGCAATATGTTTATCAATATCATACCGCTTCAGATATTCGGCAATGGTCATCTGGGCAATAGTGTTGCATTGTAAATCCGTACCTTGCTTGACTAATACATATTTGCGGATAATCTCTTTATCCCCCGCAATCCAGCCAATCCGGAAACCGGGACAGAATATTTTCGAGAAACTACCTGTACACAAGATATTTCCAGCCTCATCAAAAGACTTTATAGATGGCAAAGACTCTCCCTCAAACCTTAACTCGCCGTACGGATTGTCTTCAATAACCGCAACACCATACTTTGCGGATAATTCAGCCAGCTTCCTGCGTCTTTCCAGACTCCACGTTTTTCCTGTAGGATTCTGAAAGGTAGGTATTGCATATATCAGTTTATATGCAGAGTGTTACTCAAAACATCTTCCAAAACGTCCATCATCATCCCTTCCTCATCCGTGGGAAGTTCAATAAAACTACATCCATACGCTTTGAATGCACTGATTGCAGCCAAATACGTAGGGCTTTTCGCAAAGTACGATGTCTCCCTCGTCCAGGAAAACTTTTCCGGACAAGTCCAACCCTTGTTGCGAACCATGGGTTATCAAAATATTGTCTTTATCGAAAGCGGTGCCCAAACGCCCGTTCATCCGGTTGGCAATCCATTCGCGCAAAGGGACATAACCTTCTGTTGTGGTATATTGGGAGCGCTTTCGTACCTGCCTCTTTCAATACGATCTGATTGATCTCATTGATTTCATCTATTGGAAAAAGTTCCGGAGCAGGCAGACCACCAGCAAACGAAATCACATCTTCCTGTTCAGTCACTTTTAATATCTCTCTTATTTCCGAAGCCTTTATATAAGACATTCTTTAGCAAAATTCAACTTCATAACCTTTAAGTATATTAGGAGATTAAAACAACACTGCAAAGTAAAGCAAAAAAGAAAGACGAGAACAGATACACTTTTTTATATATTGACAGGTACAGATGAGGGAGTTTTCAAAGGATAGCTATATGAAGTTAATCTCCCATATTACTTATTTCGTCATGAGTAATCAGGGCATTCGTCGAATAATCCTATACAGAACCCTTGTTTAAACCTACCTTTGCACAGAAAACAAAAGTAATCGATAGCAACTATGGAAGAGCAAATACTAATTTTTCGCACCTCGGTAAAGAATGTACGGGATATCAAAACATATCGCAGCGCTGCTTTCACCCTATGTCCCCAAATCTACAAATGGAATGTAGATATGGAGGACTGGGAAAAAGTGTTGAGAATAGAATGTCAGGGAATCACCCCGACTGAAATATCAAAGGCATTACGCGCCATCAACATTTATGCGCAGGAACTGGAATGAAGGGCAATGCGCCCTTAATAAATTCACCATCCACCTTTTTCATTTTCACTCTTCAATCATTAATTCCATCTGTATGTCTCCTCTTTCATAAGTCGTGTGATATTCGGGAAGTTCCTTGAAGCCCAACTTATGATAAATATGGATAGCCGGTTTCAGACGCGTATTGCTCTCTATAAAGATTCTTTTACCACCAAGCTCCTTCGCTTTATTTACAACTGCTTCGCAAAGCAGTACTCCAATACCTTTGCCCTGAACCTTAGGGCTGACAGCCAGTTTGGCCAACTCATAATCATAAAGCGGATGATCCATCTTACACAAAGCACATACACCGACCGGCTCATCTTTATAAAGAGCCACCAAAATAGCTCCTCCCTTATCCAGAATATATTCCTTTGGATGATCCAAAGCCTTGTAATCGGCCTCTTCCATCCGAAAATAAGCAGTTATCCACTCTTCGTTAAGGGTCCGGAAGGCAGATTGATAGCAAGGTTCATAAGGAACTATTTTGATGTCCTTACTCTCTCGTTCCTTTTTTCGCTTCCTTCACCCGCTCCAACAGGGATTTATCCAACAAAAGATTCTCCCATTCTTCGATAGCCTCCCAAAAGGTCATTCCGGGTTTGCTGCGTGATTTGCTCAATAGCTGCCGTAACATCTATACACTGTTCCGAAAAAAGAGTCGGACATTCTTTTTCCTTTTGGCAGATAACATGACCATGTTTCTTCTCCCGTCGGATTTGTCCTTTGTCTCCTTCACTAATCCTTTAGCTACCATTTCTTTAATAATATTACTCACGGAAGGATGAGAATGACCAATCTCTTTGGCTATGGACGTAATGGTTTTTTGCCTCCCACGTGATAATACAAAAAATACAGGAAACCATTTCGGTTTGAGGTCTACTCAAACATTTTATAGATGGCGGCTGCATCTACTGTTATTTTATCGGTCAACATGCGTAATCTGCTACCGATGGCTAATTTGCCTGTCTGATTAAAAAAGTCCATGTTTTTATTAGTTGCGTCACTAAATACGTAATTGATTACGCAAATATATTAGCTTTTTATAATATGAACAAACATTTTTCGAAAAATACGTAAGCCGTTACATAATTAGTTCTATTTATGGATAAACATCAGGAAATTTAGCTTATGTGCAAAAGTGCTCCTTTGGATTTTTCCCAATATTTTGGGGAACTGCCAGAAGAACAACAAAGTACAACAAATTGCCGCTGTCGCATCGGATATTGCTTCAGCCGCATATACACCGGCTACTCCCATAAAATGTGGCAATATTAATGCCAATGGGATCAATAGGATTGCTTTGCGCAACAAGGCTATGAAAATAGAAATTTTGCTTGTCCCAAGGCTACAAACATATTTTGGTTAACAGGCTCGTTGCAATCCGAAAATAGTCATACCACCCAAGAAAACAGGCATTGCCCAGCGGACTGTTTCTATCAATCTTTCATCACTCGTAAAGGCGGAAGCTACTGTTGAGGGGAAAAGAATCATAAACAACATCAGCAGTAAGTTGAATGAGAACATGGTTATCAATGCGACACGAAAACAGTCTTTGACACGTTGTTTATCGCCGTGCCCATAATTATAACTCACAATAGGAACGAACCCCTTGCGCAAATCCTGTTAATGGGACACTTGCAAATTGCATCGCACTTTGCAAGATAGTCAATGCGCTGACATAAATATCTCCAAAATCTTTCAGGCTGCTGTTCAGAACAAAGACCCAACCAGGCTTTCGGTACTTGCCATAATAAACGGTGATACGCCCAAAGCAAATATAGAAAGTATTATTTCCCGGTTCAACGCCATGTAACGTTTTTCTAAAGGGAGAGAGGCGTGCCGGGAGAAAAAGGAAAGTTAAAACCCATACTGCACTACATGCCTGTGAAAGTACTGTAGCCAGGGCTGCGCCTTTACTCCCATATCGAGCCAAAAAGATGAAAATCGGGTCGAGGACGATATTCAACAGTGCTCCTATTAATACCGAGTACATGGCGATAGCAGGACGCCCTTGTGCATTGATAAAAAGGAATTTAATCCTGTGGATATTTCTACGAAGATAGTTCCTAATAAATAGATAGAAAGATAGTCGACTGCATACTCCAATGTATTTTCCGAAGCTCCTGTAAAAAGTAGAATGGGTTCCATAAATGTATATGCGATGAGAGAGAAGTAAACAAGGTAAATAGTATTAACAGGATAAAGCCATTACCCAGAATTTTTCCGGCACGTGAACGATCCCCCTGTCCGAGTGCGATAGCCGCTAACGGCGCACCGCCACCTCCTACTATCGCTGAAAAAGAAGAAATCAGTATAACAAGAGAAGTCGTTACTCCTACACCCGCCAATGCATCCGTACCAATCCCAGGGATATGACCAATATAAATACGGTCCACAATGCTATAAAGCAGATTGACAAATTGTGCAGCCACTGCCGGAAGTGCCATCTTAAAAACAAGCGGTAACATGCGCTCTGTCCCCAGTCGTTCTTCATATTTATTTATCATCCCAAACTTCTTTTTCTAAAATCAGTTGCAAAGTTATAAGAAAAACAGGCTTCCGATTTAAAACCATTGGATAAAATAAATATAATACATCAGTTATCTCCGTGTAAGAAATCCATAGATATACTGATTGATAAGGTTGTGTTGTTCTTCCGTTCCATTCTCCCCCATATTACTATGCGTTATTCCGTCCATTTCACAACCTTCATCCGGAATTGTTCCTGCTCCTTTTCAGTGGGTAATACTCCTGAATCCGCATCATAATCGCATCCTCTTAACGTATAAAGTCGAGGATTCCGTGTTCTAGGCATTATCATTCTGCGATGATCCATAGATATGGCTTTATTTATCAACTGCGGATATCGGGTAGCAAATAACATGGTCATATCTCCGCCATTGGAATGTCCTATCAATATAAAGTCATTCCAATTTAATTGTGGCTTCAATTTCTTAAATTCCTGAATAGTAAAAAGAATATTTGCCACTCCCCTTTCCCAATTTGGCATGCGTGTTTCCATGAAATTACCTTCCATGGCCAAAAGAGGATCATCTGCCAATTCATGTTGTATGCTTATTACGTAAAAAGCCTTTCTGGGAAAGGAATCGTGTTAGATAGGCATAAGTCTGATTGGACTTATTATTTTTATTTCCATCGTAGCCGTGGCTAAATATAATGACTTTTGTTTTCAATTCACTTTGTGCGGCTGATAGACGGCTAGCGGTATCACTCTGTTTCTCGAAGCATCAAAAGGCAAGTCGAAAAAACTCTATTTGTGAGAAACAAGAGAGTGCTGATAATAAAAGAACAAATACAATAATTAGTTTCTTCATGTCTATGATGTGATATTTATTATTCTATAAATCTAAGAGCAACTGAATTATAACAATGAATGCATAATGTAAGGAAGGGATTATAAAATGATTTTCTCATAAAGTTTGAACCACTCTAAACCGTAATGACCCAATCCTAAATCTACGGTATCAATGTATTCGAACCCACACTTTTCGTACAATGAAATAGCCGGAAGATTTTTCTCGTAAACATCTAACCGCACAGACTTTATCCCCGAACTTTGAGCCAATTCCAATGAATAATCCATTAATGCATGCCCTACTCCTATTTTCAAAAAAGAAGGATATACAACAAAAGTATGTATCACAAAGATATGGCTATAGTCCAGTTCTATTTTCCATTTGACATTCTCATAAGCCTTTTCCGGTTGATGATTTAAAATGACTGAACCGACAATTCTTCCATCATATCTTGCTACGTAAAGCGTTTCATCATTTACACCGGCAACCGCATCTTCCCGAAACAGGATAAACACCTTTTATCCACCCGGGATAATTAGTCGTAGCAGCCAGATAATCATTCAGTTCATCATACAGCTTTTCCAGTTCATCTATATCAGCAGAAGTTCCGGGCTCTATTGTAAAATTTCATATATACACACTGTTTATCTTTTTTATCAGTTCTTCAATCTTTCCACCTGTAATATAAGGTATACATTCGGATATCTTCTCAATACTCCAATCCCACCATTGCAATTTCTGCAATTGACAATCGTATTCTCATCAAAACGCTTCCGGATTTCTTTAGCTGGTGTCCCACCTACTATCGTATAAGGAGGAACATCTTTAGTAACCACTGCCCGCGACGCAATAACCGCTCCATCTCCGATATGAACTCCTGCCATGATAACAGCTTCATATCCAATCCAGACATCATTACCTATTACTATATCCCTTTTATTATCCCAAGCAGAAGTTACATCTCCTTTATCTAAATTCCATTCCTCAAAAAGATAGGAAACGTATAATTGGATAAAGAACCCAATGTGTGGTTTGCGCTGTTAAAAAGAAATTTGGCTCCACAAGCAATGGAACAGAATTTGCCAATTATCAATCGGTCTTTATTAATCGGATAATGATATAATACATTGTTCTTCTCAAAAAGAACAGGATCATTTACAAAGTCATTGTATATTGTATAATCACCTACCATAATGGCAGGATTCTTAATCACTGTATTCAGATAAACAGTCTGGAAATCATTGGTGCGAGGATATGTTTTTTGAATTCATTGTGTCAGCAGAAGAGGATTTATATTACATAGCAAATATACAAGATAAATTTCAGACTATCACACAACGAACTAAATATGTATTCCATATCGGTGCTTCACTTCCGCCATTACAAACGTACTTTCCAGTGATCCTAAGCTATCAATCGTCCCCAACACATTCAGAATAAACTCCTGATAATATTTCATATTGGGAGCATGAATCTTGAGCAGATAATCATAACTTCCCGATATATTATAGCATTCGGTTACTTCAGGAATATCCTGTATGATTCGCGTAAACTCTGCTGCAATATCCCTGTTCAGCCGTCTGAGCTTCACACTGCAAAACACGACGAATCCCTGATTCAACTTTTCAGCATCCAGCACAGCAATATATTTCTTTATATATCCGCCGCTTTCGAGCCGTTTGAGCCGTTCAAAGACAGGAGTCGATGAAAGACTCACCCGTGCAGCCAACTCTTTGGTCGTCAACCGCGCATTCTCTTGCAGAGTACGGAGTATCTGCAAATCCACTTTATCTAATTTCTCAAAAGTATCCATAAGAAAAATATTCTTCTAACAGGTGATTTCTAGAATAGCACAGTTATATTATTCCATATAATGGCACAAAAATAGCATTATTTTCTATATTTTAGCTATATATTGTTCGATATACCTACATCTAAAACTTTGCAAGAAAATAAAGAAAGAATATTAAACTTAAAAAATATACGATTATGGAAAGAAAGAATTTACATTTCGAGACATTACAAGTTCATGTAGGACAAGAACAAGCAGATCCGGCAACAGACGCACGCGCAGTACCTATTTATCAGACCACTTCTTATGTATTCCACAATTCCGCTCATGCAGCCGCACGTTTCGGCTTGCAGGATCCGGGCAATATCTACGGCCGCCTGACCAACTCTACTCAAGGAGTTTTTGAACAACGCGTAGCCGCTCTTGAGGGAGGAGTAGCAGGGTTGGCAGTTGCTTCGGGTGCCGCTGCTATCACTTATGCTTTCGAGAACATCACTCGTGCAGGCGACCATATTGTGGCAGCCAAAACTATTTATGGAGGAAGCTATAACTTACTGGCTCATACCTTACCCAGTTATGGCATCACAACAACATTCGTTGATCCAAGTGATTTATCGAACTTTGAAAAAGCCATTCAGGAAAATACGAAAGCCGTATTTATCGAGACATTGGGAAATCCGAACTCAAATATCATTGATATAGAGGCAGTAGCTGAAATAGCCCACCGCCACAAAAATACCTTTGATTATTGACAACACATTTGGTACTCCCTACTTAATCCGCCCCATCGAACACGGAGCAGATATCGTAGTACATTCTGCAACAAAATTCATTGGCGGACACGGTTCGTCATTAGGAGGAGTCATTGTAGATTCGGGCAAATTCGACTGGGTAGCTTCCGGCAAATTTCCACAACTAACCGAACCTGATCCATGCTATCATGGCGTACGCTTCGTTGATGCAGCCGGTCCGGCTGCCTATGCCATCCGTATCCGGGCTATTCTGCTGCGCGACACAGGTGCCACCATCAGTCCATTCAACGCTTTTATCCTGTTGCAAGGCTTGGAAACTCTTTCCTTGCGCGTAGAACGCCATGTAGAAAATGCATTGAAGGTAGTGAATTTCTTAAACAATCATCCGAAAGTGAAGAAAGTGAACCATCCGTCATTATCCAATCATCCTGACCATGCACTGTATCAACGTTACTTCCCGAATGGTGCAGGTTCTATTTTTACTTTCGAGGTAAAAGGCGGACAAGAGGAAGCACATCGCTTCATCGACAGCCTGGAGATTTTCTCTTTGCTTGCCAATGTGGCTGATGTGAAATCATGGTGATCCACCCGGCAAGTACTACTCACTCGCAGCTCAACGCACAAGAACTCGCAGAACAGGAGATTTATCCGGGCACCGTACGTCTATCAATTGGCAACGGAACATATTGATGACCTGATTGCGGATTTGGATCAGGCGCTTGCCAAAATCTGACATTCAATCATTGAACTTTCCATGACTGCAAGATGTTATACCTATATAACATTAAAAACATTGCAGTCATGGAAAAATATTTAATACACTAGCAACGAACTGCATCTGATAGACGCAGAGAAAATCCACCAAGCAGTAGAAAAAATGGTGGAATCACTCGATATGGCCGCAGGATCAACCAGTAATTTTGACCTCTACATGGTAGTAGAAAGCTATTTTAAGGACCTTGAAAAAAGAAGGAAAATCAACCATGTACTGGGAATCAAAGAAGATAGATATGAACTAGCCGAAGATTTCGGTATAAAATAAAAAAGAGATTTATTCAATCACACCAGACAAGTTTTTCCAAAAAATAAGGGAGTTGCACGTTAAGTACAACTCCCTTATTTTTGAATTATCAGAGTATAACAATCAATTTCCCTGATGCACAGTAAGTTGCGGGAACGGGAAGTTGATACCTTTTTCATTGAAGGTATCGTAAATAGCTTTATTGGTATCGAAATAAACACCCCAATAATCTCCGCTATTTACCCATACACGTACCACCACATTCACACTGCTGGCATCTAGCGCATGAAGAGCTATAAACGGAGCAGGTTCATTCAAGATACGTTTATCTTCAGCCAGAATATCACGAACTATCTGCTGAACCTTATTGTAATCTTCTCCATAATCTATACCAATAATCCATTCTACACGGCGGGTTTCCTGGTGACTGTAATTAATCACTACTCCACTACTTAATGAACCATTCGGTATATAAATCAGTTTATTATCCCCAGTAGTAAGGATGGTATGGAATATCTGAATTTCTTTTTACTGTACCGGCTGATCCCTGCTGTGTTTCTATCCAATCGCCAACTTTATAAGGTTTGAACAAAAAGAATAACCAGTCCGCCGGCAAAGTTTTGCAGATTACCGGATAAAGCCATACCGACAGCGACACCGGCGGAAGCCAATAAAGCCGCAAATGAAGTTGTCTCAACTCCCAAGGCACCGACAACGGAAATGATTAACAGGATTGTCAACAGAATATTGACCAGACTTCTAACGAAAGTTTTGATACTTACATCTACTTTTCGTTTATCCATCAGACGCCTGATGAATTTGTTGAGCAGCGAGATGAGGAAACGTCCGACGACAAAGACAAGGACCGCAATCAATATACGTTCTCCGGCACGAATACCGAAGTCTATCAATTGTTGAGTAATCAGCGAAAGCTTATCCAATCCGTCCGCATTGGCTATCGCTTCTTTCATTAATTCGTCTGCAGCCACTTGCACAGAGTCCGCAGCTTGTGTTGCTTGCAATAATAGTAGCATAATTAAATATATATTAAGTGAATAAATGCAGTTTTGTTATTTCAACAAACTACAAAGTTAGATTGTTTTTAGCAAATCTAAAAGTTTTTTTTGCTTTCCTCCCGCAAAAGCAGTAATTTTGCCAACGATTCACTAGTAGGGGTGCCTTAACATGACGGGCTGAGAACATACCCATAGAATCTGATCCGGGTAATGCCGGCGTAGAGAACTAATTAGTAAGCAAAAATGAAAAGAATTGTATGGATGGCCGTCGCCTTATTGGGCGCAGGTATCACTGTTCATGCACAGACGAGTGCAAAGGATAGTATGAGAGTAGTAAACCTGCAAGAAGTGCAGGTAGTATCCACACGTGCCACAGCCAAAACTCCCGTGGCATTCACCAATATAGGCAAAGCAGAACTCAAAAAGGTAAACTTCGGGCAGGATATTCCCTACCTGCTAAGTATGACTCCTTCCACGCTGACCACATCGGATGCGGGATCGGGCATCGGCTATACGACTCTTCGTGTACGAGGCACTGACGGCACGCGTATCAACATCACGGTAAACGGCATACCGATGAACGATGCCGAAAGCCATAACCTGTTCTGGGTAAATATGCCCGACTTCTCTTCTTCCGTAAAGGATATGCAAGTGCAACGTGGCGCAGGAACATCGACCAACGGCGCCGGTGCCTTCGGAGCCAGTGTCAATATGCAGACCGAAGGCGCGTCCATGAAACCGTATGCCGAATTCAATGGTTCATACGGTTCGTTCAACACGCACAAGGAAACAGTGAAAGTGGGAACCGGCCTACTCAATAACCACTGGACTTTTGACGCCCGTCTTTCCAACATCGGTACGGACGGATATATCGACCGGGCTTCAGTAGACCTGAACTCTTACTACCTGCAAGGAGGTTATTTTGCAGAAAACACATCTGTGAAGCTCATTGCATTTGCCGGAAAAGAAAAAACATATCATGCTTGGGGATACGCAACAAAAGATCAAATGGAGAAATTCGGAAGGCGATATAATCCTTGCGGGGAAATGTATACCGACGCCAACGGCAAAAAATATTATTACGACCACCAAACAGATAATTATCTGCAAAAAGAATTATCAGCTTCTCTTCAATCATACTTTCTCGACAGCCTGGAATCTGAACGTTGCCTTACATTATACCAAAGGTGACGGTTATTACGAAGAGTACAAAGACGGCAGATACCTGATAGAATATGGTTTAAAACCATTTACAATAGATGGAACCGAAGTATCTAAAAGCGATTTAGTCCGTCAAAAGAAGATGGACAACAAATTCGGCGGCGGCGTTTTTTCTCTCAATTACACGGCTAACAGGCTGAATGCGTCTCTGGGAGGTGGTTTGAATCAATACCGGGGCAATAACTTCGGAAGAGTTCCCTGGGTGAAAAACTACGTAGGTTCTCTATCTCCCGACCATGAATATTACCGCAACAAATCCAAGAAGACCGATGGAAATATTTATCTGAAAGCGAACTACGATCTTACTAGAGGACTAAGTGCTTATGCCGATCTCCAGTATCGCCACATCAACTATACCATCGCCGGAAACAATGATAAATATGACTGGAGCAAGAATGCCCTGCGTCCACTGGCAGTAGATAAAAAGTTCGATTTCTTTAATCCGAAAGTAGGATTAAACTGGAACATCACTTCCAACCATCGTGTCTATGCCTCTTTCTCGGTTGCTCAAAAAGAGCCAACAAGAAACAATTATACGGATGGTGATCCGGACTCGTACCCCAAAGCAGAAAAGCTGCTCGACTATGAAGCAGGATATACCTTCGCCAACCAATGGCTGACAGCAGGTGCAAACTTCTACTACATGGACTATACCGACCAACTGGTTCTGACCGGAGCCTTAAACGATATAGGTGAAGCACTGACCGAAAACGTGCCGGACAGTTATCGCATGGGAATCGAAATCATGCTGGGAATCAAACCGTGCAAATGGTTTCAATGGGATATCAATGCTACATGGAGCAAAAACCGTATTCAGGATTTCGTAGAGAGCCTGCCGGGCTACCACTATAATGACGACGGTAGCTCTACTTCTCTCCCGACTATTCAGATAAAGCATAAAGACACTCACATTGCTTTTTCACCGGACTTCTTACTCAACAATCGTTTCTCATTCAATTATAAGGGATTCGAAGCTGCCCTGCAATCACAGTTCGTGAGCAAACAGTATATGACAAACGCAGAAGTTGAAGAACTGACTCTTGATAAGTATTTTGTCAGCAACCTCAATCTGGCGTACAGCTTCCGTCCCAAGAAAGTACTGAAAGAAGTCACCGTAGGATTTACTGTATACAATCTGTTTAATGAAAATATGAAAACAACGGCTGGGCATCAAGTGACTACACCGATACGCTGGAAAATCGGGGAAACTATGCCGGATATGCTGCACAAGCAGGAACAAACGTTATGGGACATGTTTCTTTCCGCTTTTAATCACACAGAGTTATGGAATTGAATTTTCTGGAAATATTCGGTACGATTGTCGGGCTGATCTACCTTTGGTTAGAGTACCGGGCAAGTATCTACCTTTGGATAGCGGGCATTGTGATGCCTGCCATCTACATCTTCGTATATTACAAAGCCGGATTGTATGCCGACTTCGGCATCAACATCTATTATCTGATAGCCGCTGTCTACGGATGGTTTTTCTGGATGTGGGGACACGGGAAAAAGAAAGGTCAACTGACGACAGCAGATGCTTCAACCGGTGACACCCCTAAAGATCTTCCTATCGTACATACTCCATGGGAAAATGTTACCTTGCCTCTTTTTCTGGTATTCGTCGTTTCTTTTCCTCGGTATTGCATGGATACTTATCGAATATACCGACAGTAACGTTCCCTGGCTGGATAGCTTTACCACCGCCTTGAGTATTGTCGGAATGTGGATGCTGGCACGCAAATACATTGAACAATGGTTTGCCTGGATTATCGTCGACATCGTCTGTTGCGGACTTTATATCTATAAAGATCTCTTATTTCACCTCAGCATTGTACGGACTTTACTCCATTATAGCTATCTTTGGCTACTTCAAATGGAAAAAAATAATGAACATGCAATGATAAACGAACACTATACTCCCGAAGCCGTGATACTAGCCAATGGCGAATATCCCAGCCATCCTTTCC